>JAABUP010001605.1_pt1 | contig 47192 bp, 60 predicted proteins | sample 5559201 | NCBI WGS metagenome assembly JAABUP01 (sample SAMN10711887, study PRJNA513373) | rock metagenome | isolation source: Antarctica rocks | place: Antarctica
CTGAGCCTTGGGTACCTTGTCAGAGCAGATGGCTGTGGCACCACCCATTGTCTCACAAGCTGCCAGTACACGAACAAAGTTGTTGTCCTTCATCATCTTCTTCATGCTGTATGCCAGGGAGATGGTGACTGCCAGAGGCAGGCCTTCTGGGACTGCCACCACCACAATGGTCACACCAAAGATGAAGAAGGCAAGAGGGCCATCAGCAATGTGCTTCACTGGGAAGCCATGGTACTCAACACACCACCTGCATTGGCTGGGTTCCACATCAACATGGCATAATGGATGGTGCGCATGTGTCAGGATGCAGTAAGAGCTGGTTGCAGTGCACGAGGCACATCTTTCAGGGGCTGTGTTACTTGCCTCTACGCCTCATGGCCTGGTGACTTCCGGAGGGTCTTTGTGTATAGCCATGCATGGTGCAGTGACTCATGACACCCACATGACATTCTGTCCCGCCAGCAATGCATCATGTGGCAATCATGAGCAGCAGGCAGGAATGCATGTAGGCAAAGTTGTGCCAGATGTGCTGGTGAGATGTTGATTAGATGTTGGTAGTCTGAAGAGTGAGCAGGAGTTGTGGATGACAATAAGTGACATGAACCCGTGGCCAATGCTCAGCATTGGCAATGCTACAGCAGCAGATACATCCCACAGGCCTGCGCACCTGATGAGCAGGACAATGAAGCAGATGACAGCAACAACAAAGCCGACTTTGCCAATGGAGGCAGCCAGAACTTCCAAGTGCTCCTGCAGTGGTGTGCTGGCAGCCTCTGTCATGACCAGCGACATGGTCTTCCCATACTCTGTGTTCACGCCAACTGCCACCACCAGAATGGAACCTGATCCCTCATTCAGCTGCAACAATCAGGTTGTATGTAGGTGACTCTGCATGCAAGCTGCATGCGTGTTTGAGGCCATGATGCTTGCATGTGCTGATGATGTAATGAGACGTGTGCTGTCAAATCCAGGAAGTTCTGACGACAAACTGATACAGCTGCAGTGGCACATGCCATTGCGTGCTGCATCTCTGTTTGTTGCATGCGTCCTTGCATCCTTGCGTGCATGCTGAGGCAGGCTGTGCGTGGACTCACCGTTGTACCAGCTCGACAAAACATGTCCTTTGAACCTTTCTTGATAGGTTCACTTTCACCAGTGAGGGAAGCCTCGTCCACTACCATGTTGTTTGAGTCTATGACAATCCCATCCGCTGTGATTTTGTCACCAGTCTGCAGGATGATCACGTCTCCCACTACAATCTCAGGGTTTGGGATCAAAACTTGGACGCCTCCACGTATCATCTTCACATCAAGTAGATCCTTCTTTTCATTCAATTTGCGGAACTGCTTGTCCTTTTGGTAGTCATTGCCAGCTCCTATGATAGGCAGTGCACCCATGAGGACTTTGCGGTTCAAGCAGTGTGTCGCGGTGAGCAATCCTTAATTTGGCTTACCAACTCCACTGACAACAATCACAGCTACCCAGATAGCAACACCCTCTGTCCATGAGTGCTGCAGACGCTCTTCGCGGATAGCCACCCCAAGCACAGTGGAGACCTGTACAAGCAGACGCACCAGCAGTAAGGTGCAGGAAACAGAAAACTTTGTAGTAAAGTCTGAACTGTGGGAGCAGTGATGTCAAATTACCAGAGCAGCAACCATAAGTAGGATCAGAGTTGGATCTTGCAAGTTCTCAAACAGCAAAGACCAGAATGCTTTCTGCTTGACTTCCTTGAAGGCATTTGCACCAAATATGCGCTGTCTGTGTTCAAGGGATAGATCACCCTCGGGTGTTGGGGTGATGCCGTCAGTAGTACTGGTCAGAAGGGACTTTGCAAGACCCTGGACCCCGCCACAAGCTTCGAGTTTGCTGATGTCTTTGTTCTGCACGATAGAACTGGTAGTCGTCTCCAAGACTGGTGCTGTCTGACATGCCTCAGACCAGGACAGTGGTTTTTACCTCGTTGAGCTACGTCAACTCTGTCAAAGTGACCCCATATACAGACGATGCTGGCTGAAAGTCGGACACCAGAGGCTCGTCCTGCCTGTGGTAGGCCATAGGCGTGCCTCAGAAGCCAAGTATGATCATAACAAGCTGCGCTCAGCACGGGTGGTTCCAGGGCGGCCAGCTCGCCTCAGGTTGCAAACTGCCGACACGGACTTACGCTGGTTTGTCTGACACTGAGGCTCAGTAGCCTGTGGGGGCGACTAACGGCGAGACTGTTGCAGTTTGAAACTCGGTCAACAAAGGTTGGAATGGTTGAATGAACACACAGGAAGAAGAGGATTGGCCTAAGTGTCTGGGAAGCAGCTCACAAGCATAGTCGATTGGCGCTACGCTTGCGGCTCGGGTTACTGAGACCGATGTGCAGCTGGGGATGATGCTTTCTGTGCGTGCGTGTTGAGTCGAGCGTGCGGCAGACTGCGGCGCTGGTCGATTTGCGCACCGTTGTCTATAGCTTAAACGGTCTGCATAGACGCCGTGAGCATCTTGGAGCAGAGATCATGAAGGTCATTGTAGTCAGTGGTGTGACAAGCGGTGTGGGCAAGACGTCCTTGACTGTTGGCCTTATGGCCGCTGCCAGGTCGGTCATATTGTAAAGGATCGAACGTTGACCGTTCTTGTCAGTGAGCAACGTTGTCAGCAGCACAGACATCAATTTCAGCTCAAAACATCTGCACATTTGCAGGAGACGGGGCTTCAAGGTACAGGCATTCAAAGTCGGTCCTGGTGAGTCAGCCTATAAGCTCATAGTCCAACAGATGCAAAACCAATCTGCACACCTTGTTCCAGTCAACACATTTGCTGCAGACTTCCTTGATCCTCTGCACCACGAAGTAGCTACCGGCAGACCTTCAGTGAATCTTGATGGATGGATGCTGAACAAGCAGCAGAATCTGGAAAGCTTTCACAGGCATGCTGCAGACGCAGACATTTGCATAGTAGAGGGTGTGATGGGGCTGTTTGACGGCAGAGATGGTATGACAGAAGCTGGCAGCACAGCAGAGCTGGCTAAATGGCTAGGTGCTCCAGTACTGCTTGTCATGGACTGCTGGAGCGTCGCCCGGTCAGCAGCAGCTATGGTCAAGGGGTATCAGGAGTTTGACCCAGACCTCAACTTAGCTGGCGTAATCTTCAACAAGATCGGCAGTAAAGCCCATACACAGTGGCTGACAGAGGCCGTTCAAGCCACTGGTGTACAGACAAAGGTCTTTGGTGGCATCCCCAAGGTATGTTAGGCACTATGTGGCTACAAACTTGGCAGACTTATACGCACACAGCAGCAATTGGACCAGTACAAGTGGCCATTGATGAGTTCATGGCAGCTCTACAGACAGCTGCATTGCAGCAAGCCAACAGTGCCAAGTAATAATACTAGTGGAAGTTTGTGAAGCATATCCATATTTTGCTGCCCTACGTCAGGCTGCTCTGCCAAATATATTGCAAAAGCTGTGTCTGTATATGTCTGCACATGCATGCACAGCCACATGCCACAGTTGCTTGCTAGTTGCGAGATACACAGACCCTCATGGCAGCCATTGGCATCAGCAGTGGACGCTTTGCAGGACGACAGCATTGTGATCAAGGAGCGATATCTGGGCTTGCACATGCCACATGAAATGCAAGCACTACAGAGTCACCTTGCCAAGTTGGCAGACCTTGTGGAGGCCCACTTGGATATGGAGCAAGTGTTTCAGACTGCTGCAACAGCTCAAGTGCCGCCTCTGCCAAGCAGGAAGAAGGCAACAGGGCATCTGCAAAATGGGCGGCAGCATGTGCGTATTGGTGTTGCAAAGGATGGCGCCTTTGCTTTCTACTACAATGAGTAAGTCTTAGCAATGGCAGTGTTTGCCCAGCTGACGGCCTAGCAGGCCTTAGCAGATTTGTCAAAGCAAAGGAGTCCTTGGCATCTGCACACTCATGTTAATGCTGCAACATATCCAGTTTTGGAATTCCACACGCCATATATTCCCAGATCGCTCAAAAATACAGCTTTAGGTGTACAGGCTCCAGAAGCTTCAGATTGATGTAGACTGCATTGACAACAATATGTATCAAGGTGCATTTGTACACATTTTGAGCCTCTGCTTCCCACTGCAAGGGGCAGCTGCTGCTAGACCTGCAGCATGCAGTGAACCACTGGATTGACTTGATTGTTGTGGTGCAGTAACCTAAGGTTGCTGGAGGAGGCAGGAGCCGACCTAGTCTTCTTCTCCCCCATTGAGGACTGCCTGCCAGTGAACCTGGCAGGGCTGTACCTGGGGGGCGGCTACCCCGAAAAGTATGCTCTCAGGAGCTGTCAAAGAACAGAATGCTGCTGGTTGCTGTGAAGGCCTTTGCAGAGGCTGGAGGTGTGGTGTATGCCGAATGTGGAGGCCTCATCTATTTGTCACAGAGCATACAGCCCATCCAAGAGCCGCCTGCCAGCATGGGTGAGGTTTATGTGTGTGTGACAGCATCTGGATAGCACTGATGCGTCATAGGTCAAGCCAGTTGTGAGACTATGTCAGCAGCAACACAGGGCCCTGTGTACAACTGTGGAGCTCGGTTGGGTTGGCCAGCATCTCTGTGTGATGGAAGGATGGATTGACATGCCTAAGGCTCAATGCCTGCTTCGGTCTGCACAGTAGCCTGCTGCTTGTGACCAGGCAGAAAAGGAACAGTGACAGTCTATGGCGACTGAAGCATCAATGAGCTGTATGCATGCATTTTGAAACTTTGGCTGGACAGACATTGCAGTCAGAGTCTATCCTGGGTAGTGCAATCGGTTTTGCCAACTTGACTTCCGAAACAGTCTGCACTTGCCATGCATTAACCCTGACCGACTTTGAATCAGGCCTTGGAATCGATCAGGCAAAGTGGGCAGACCCGCAGTAAGATCTCATGTATTCACCATGTAAGTGTGCATTGCAGCTGGTCTGTTTCCCTTCCGGACTCAGATGACAAAGGACAAGATGAAGATGGGGTACATAGAGGTGGAAACTCAGCAGGGGTGTAACCTGTTCCCCCCTCACTGCAAGGCCCGTGGCCATGTCTATCACTACAGCGAGATCTTGCAAGAGAAGGTTGTTGGGGGCTTCACAAATGGTAGACACAAAGAGCTGGAGTGGGAGACAGGCTATCAAGCCACCATGCAGGTCTGCTTTGCACAATGCACCATGTTGCCAATGTGCATTTGGGACAATGCATGATGCTGAGCTGCCGTTGGGCATGAACGCTCTCTCTCTTGATTGCTTACATCATTCATAGCTCATTGCCACCAGCAACATGTACTTCTTACAATGCTTCAGCATCCATGGAGGTGTTACACAGCGCAGGATGTCTACTTTAACAAATCTTGCGACACAATCACACTGTAAGCTGAAGCCTGGCTAGGCAGCAAAGTCAACCCTGTCTGCTGCACAACGCTACAAAGTTGAAACATTGATGATAGCCAGTAATTGCCTTTTGCAGGTGCCGGGCGCTGAAGCTGTCGCTGAAGGCTACACTTGGAAGAATGTGCTTGCCAGCTATGTCCACCTACACTTTGGCAGTGCTCCTGAACTGGCGCAGTCCTTGGTAGACAGGTGTCGCGGCGTGGACCTGAATGCAGTCAATGCTGCGGCTGCAAGAGCTTGTCACCAGGAGCAACACGCTGCAGCTGCTGCTGAGCAGCAGTCAATCATACACGGCGGGCACATGAACAGCCTTCATGCCATGCAAAACGGCAGCTTGCATCCCCAGCCGCACCTCCCCAAGATGATGTCAGTCCCCGACTTTGCCGTGCCTTTTCAGTCTTCTTCCCTGTATCGACCCTCCAACTTGATTCGGCACTCAGCTGATGACACAGAGATCCCAGGTGCTCATTCACAGCTGCAGCAGCAGCAGTTTCTGCAGCAGGCGCACCAGCAGCAGCTGCCCAGGAAGGTGAGATACGACCCCGATGGGCGCTTTGTGGCCGTGGACGTGTTTGCGCAAGCTTACAATCCAGCAGATTATCAGTCCTTGTCGCCACAGCGCACATCAAGCCTGCCTATCTTCTACAAACCCTTGAAGCACCACTCCCTGCCCACCTCCCCCCTGAATGATGTGGCAGAGCACAGCAGCATGGAGGCACCCCCTCACCCTCAGGGGAGCTACCCCCCTTCTCAGTGGGGCCAGCAGCCACAGCATCAACACTCGCAGCTAGTCTACCCACAACAGCAGCTGCATCAGCAGCCGCTTCAGCAGCTGGGGCAGCAGCCGCAGCAGCAGCTGCACTCGCCCTTTCACTCACCTGGGCAAGGCTCATCACTGCATGGCTCCCAATCCCCCACGTACCCACCCCCCCTGGACGCCACCCACAGCGCAGCCCCACCCATGAACACCATCCTGCACCTTAATGGCACACTGCATCACGCTGATGCTGCCATGCTAACCAGTCACAGCCTGATGTCTGCAAACAGTGGTTTGCTGTCTGTCAACAGTGGCCTGCTCCCAGAGGGTGCAGTCTACAGGCCAAACAGCATGACTGCACCCCATCCTGGAGTCTTGTCAGCGCACAGCAGCATGCTACCAAATGGTGCCATCAGCTGTAATGACAGAGTCAGCAGCCTCATGCATGGTGAGGGCATGTCATACAGAAATGATGACACCGGTACGGCGTCCACGTCTGGCAGGATGACTCATGGGTCACATGGGCATGACCGGACACAGTCCCGGTCTTCTTCTAGTGGGCTGCCGCCTGCTTCTCCAGCTGCTGTGGAGACGGTGATTGCGGATGCTATTGTGAGCTTGCTCCCCAGCGGTACTGAGATATTGTACGCTCTGGGACTGGCTGACAGGTACTGTTCTGGCGCGTAACTGCATTATTGTGTACTCCCTGCCATGCTTTGCATGACATGCATACAATTTATCTGAGTCCTTCAAATAATACGTCCTGCAATCAATGTTACATGAGGGTGGCATGATCTGTCGACACTGCAAGTTCATCCGTCTTACAAAGCTGTGTGAAACTTGTTGTCCATCATCACTGCAGACTTTGAAGTCGCACATGACATTGACAACCTGGGCTTTGCGCATTCACTTCGGTCTGGTGGTGTAGCATGGCATAGCCTGGCTGGCTAGACCCGAGTGCTAGCACCATTGCACATCATTTGATGCATTACTTGCTCAAATGGGCAAACCTACGCACACCTGGGACAAGCCGGTCTGAGGAAGCAAAATGAGCCCTACCTAAGTTGTTCTGGCAAAAGTTCTGCCAAGTGTCATTGTCACAGACAGCCCCATGTGTTCTCCATGCAGGCTGGTTGGCGTGAGTGATCTGTGTGATTATCCGCCAGAGGCCGCCTCCAAGACAAAGGTCTCGCATAGCTGTATCAACTCAGCCGAGATGACGTCAGCAGAGGTACTTGCCCTCAGCAATCCATCTCTGCCCAGTTGACACTGTGCAAAGCACCAATCAAGCACTGTGTGTATGACACCACACCATGATGCTGCTCTCAAGGAGGTCTGCGTTCCAGTGAACAGATCCAAGCTGGATGATGTCCACTCATAAGTTGTACATGTATACAACTATGCTGCATGGTGCTCTGTCAAGTTTCTGCTGTTAGATCCATGTTGAAGTGACACTCTGTCATAAGCTATAGCTTGTATGCAATGTACATGGCCCATACAAACATGATGCATGATGGTCTGTCTCAAGTTGCCCCTGGGTAGCCTGGTATAACACTTGGCTTCTCATTAATTGACGCCAAAAGGTATAGTCTTTGCTGTTCTTTTCTCTTCTCTCAAGCTGACCACTGATGCGAGGGAGTGGTGAAACTTCAGGTGGAAGCACGGATGCAGGAGTTGAAGGCCAGGCAGCAGTCGCCCTTCACCATTGACAAGGCCTGCTTGGCGCAACAGCGGCCCGGTCTTCTGCTTACACAGGACGCCTGCCAGGACTGTGATGTTGACACCAGTGTTGTTGCCAAGGTATCAAATTCCTCACTGATCATCAAACTGATCATCAAACTGATCATCAAACTGATCATCAAACTGATCATCAAACTGATCATCAAACGGACACTGGGGCCCTCTTCATGCTTTCCTTTGTAGGCTTGTCCCTGGGGTCACTGCTGTGCAGATCATCCGCATGATTATCCTTGATCTTCTACAAGTGTGGTGCAAGCCCTATGCCCTGAGCCTCATGTCAGCAAGTTCTTGCTCAACAAGTAGCTATGCCTGCCGTGGTCAATGTGGTGTCATAGATGCTGTAGCAGTCAACTGATAGATAGCAAGCATGTCATGCCTGGACTCAATCCAGGTCGGCATCAGCTTGAGTGTACATACTTGGAGCCCCTACATGTTGCTACTCATGTGCAATGCTGATGTGCTGCATGTATCACCCTGCATGCGATCCTGATGCAACAGCCAAGAGTGCCTTTGACACTGTGTTGTCTGCCATGTATGTGGCTGACCAGACTCACACACCATGCAACATGTACGCTGCTGACCAAACTTATTGACAGTGTGACATAGATGTTGCTGACCAACCCTGCACATTGTGAAACATGTACATCGCTAATCAGACTCATCCATGATGTAACATGCACAATGCTGGCCAAAGCGTGACATATTGTGACATGCAGGCGCTGCAGGAGGCTTCACCCCACACACACGCCCTGGTCCTGTCCCCTAGGACCCTTGCAGACGCCCTGCAAGACATCCTCAGAGTAGGCTGTGCAGCTGATGTGGAGGCAGAGGCACTGCAGCTGGTTGACAGCCTGCAAGCCCGCCTACGAAGGGTGGTGGGGCTTGTTGCCAAGGCCAAGAGGCCCAAGGTGCTGTCCTTAGAAGGGCTTGAACCACTGGTCTTGGGTATGTTGACCTCAGTAGTATCTTTGTTTGACATCTTTCAGTCTACTGGTCCAATGATCATGGTGGGCCCCAATACCCTTTAAAGCCTAATGAATGAAATGAATGAATGGATGCAGAACCACTTGTGACATGTGTCTGTCCTTGCTCAGCTGTTCGTGCACGGTGCAAGGTTTGCTTCTGCTGCTGCTGCTGTCGTTGCTGTGTGCATGCTGGCAATGCTATGTTATGCTGTGGATTTTGAGTGACAAACTGTGGTGAGGCATGTATGGCATGTTCAGCAAGCACTGCTGCTGCAGCAGTCCTTCTACTTTGTACCTTACTGGTAATGATCACTTGCACTTATGCAGTTATGCAGCAAAACCCAAAAGATGCACCTCGGCTGTTTGGGCATGCAAAACATTGAGTAAGAGTAATGTGTGTTGTCTTTTGCAGGTGGGCAATGGTTGCCAGACATGAAGGAACTGGCAGGCGGCCGGGACGAGTGGCAGCAACCTGGGGATGCCCCTCAGCGTGTCACATGGGAGGCTGTACAGCGTTATGCCCCAGAAGTGCTCATTCTGTGCCCCTGCTCATCCAACTTGGATCGCAGCCTGGGCGAGGTTTGCAACTTGGCAGCACAACCTGGTTGGTGGGCCTTGCCTGCTGTCAAGGCTGGCCGCGTCTACATCTGTGACCACAGCTTCTTCAGTCGTCCTGGTCCAAGGTATGTCATACCACTGCATTGTTGACTTCCATTGGCCATCTGCAACTTTTCTCTCTCTCTCTCTTAGGTGCAAAACAGCAAAGAATACGTTGGGTGTCCTTCGAGGATTTTGGCCTTGATAAATGCTGCAAGACTTCATGAACAAAACTTGGCCCATTCCAGTCTTGTCCACCTCTGGATGTTCTCCTTAAGCAGCAAATGACCATTGCGTCTGTCTTGATGCAGGCTTGTGCACGGCATTGAAGTGTTGGCACGCATCTTGCACCCTGACCTGGTTAGCAAGGCAGCCCCTGGCAACACTGTGATGAAGCTTGCATTGCATGGTGGGCAGAGGTGTCGACCTCATATGCTGCAGAAATACTTCAAGCCATACCACTGACCTGACTTGCTCTGTTCTGCAGTCTTGAGTTGAATTGTCTGTTGTGACAGATCTATGGTGTGTATCTGTGTGCTGGTTTGCATCTGCATCTACCAGCGTGTACATTAGAGTGCATGACTTTTGTGCTGCTAGCTTTGTTCAGTTAAGTAGGTATCAGCTGAAATTTAGAATTTTGCAAGACTATGGCAGGAAGATGTTTTTGCTTCTTCTGCTTTGCTAGTTAGCCAATAACTCCTTTTGTACAAGTTCAGCATCAAGCAAGCGTTTTCATTTTCATGTGCTGGCCTTCAGTCGTTGTGTTGCGAAATGTATCATATGTCTTAGCATGGAAAAGTAGAAAGATGATTCTGAGTTCTTGCAGCATCCTACAGATTTTCAGAACAGACCACATGACTGTTGTCCTGCAGCACATGTCACGGAGGCTGATAATCAGTGCAAACTGATCCATGTGGTCCATTCATCTGCAAGCCCTCCTTGTGAAAGAACATGCTACTGTCGCAAATTTGTTACCACAGATTTTCCTCCACAATCGCAAATATCTTCTGATAGATAGCACTATACACAGTGCCTGTCGTATCTGAACCCTCTGATCCTGATGCAATGTCCAAGGGGAATATTGGCAGCTCGTTGCTCTTGGCCACTGCCGCTACATCCGCCTTCACAATGCAAGCTGTGCTTATTGGTCGTGCTTGCAGAATTGGCAAGGTGGCAACAGAGCAAGTGCAGGCAGCTCACCATGGTTACGGTCCAGGACTGCACAAGGTCACATTTTGTTGCGATTGCAATACAGGGTGTTGGCTCCAACTCTGCCTGACATTCAGGAAGCTGATTGAAGCCAGCTCTGTCTGTCATTGAAAACACAAGCATTGCAACAGCCGAGGACTGCTTTGCAGCTGCTAGGAGCGATGAGTCCTTCACAGCAGCTGCAGACCCCACCTGAGGATGTCCACTCGTTGACGTTGAGTGCCTGACATATGATCACCAGTGTTTTGGCTGAAAGTAGTCTGCTTGAGGCTTTACCTCCCAAAACTCAAATATTGTTGGAATCTCATCCTGTTGAAGGTGCTCTTTCTGTTGATTGGGCCATCTGACAGCTTTCACTTGCAGACCGAGTGTCTGCTGTGGCGTGTAGCCAGGACAATCAACGAGCCGGTTGATGAGATGCGTTTTACCACAATTTCCCTTGCCTAAGCCAAGAGCAAGACTGTCTGATCACCCAAGATCGCCACACTTGAGACCTTGCTTCACAGATTTTCAATGTTCAAGACACGCGATACAGGTACCCCCACGGCAGGTGCACCCAACCAGACATCAATGTACCAGATCAGCTCGGAGCCCTACCAAGCACGCATACTTTGATCGTTTGCTGGGGTCCTTCAGGTCTGTCCAGCAATCCTACGTGACAATACGCTCCTGACATGCCTGACCGTTTCAGAAGGGTTCTATTACATCGATCTCCTCCATTATTCTCAGCTTGTCCCGCGCTTTCTAGCTGGTACACAACGCACGTCTATCCCAGACATGTTACAGGCGGATTGTTCAGGCTCGAGAATTCCAATTACCAAATCTTACAGGTTCAACCAAATTTCATACGTAGCTAAGTCAAAGAAAAATCCTTTCATCGAATGCGAAAACTAAGCCAAAACCATGTACAGTGCAACATAGCCAAAGCGCACTGCGCTGTCAGAGCAAGTCAGACAGAACAGCACAAACACCCTTATTAGGGCCATTGCAGATAACATGACTAGAAGCAGGCAGCAAACCATAGAACACATATGAGATGGGTGCTGCAGCAGCTTGCTGGCTGTGCGTGCAGCTGTCACCTGCCAGGAGGCAAGTGAGCAGCTGGTGCGCCAATGGCTGCAGGGGGCAAATGAGCAGCTGGCGCCCCAATGCCAGGGGGAATGGTGCTGGGGCCTGCGCCTGCCTGACTGGCAGGGGCAGGCAGAGCAAGAGCAGACAGCCTGCCTTCCTGCTGTCACCAGTGCGCATTGGTCAGCTTGCCAATGGGAGGCCAAGCATACAATGTGCAGTTGCCATGCATTGCAGTCCATTGGCCTACAGAAAGCCTATTGCAGACAGCTTGCATTGATGGCAGGTGATTGGCACTATCAGCTCACAGCAAAGGCAGAAGCAGACAAGCATGGTAGGAGGAGGCTGAATGAGCCATACAGAAAAGGCAAGCCTGCAAACAAGTGCAAAAGCATACCAGGGATGCAGTCTGAGACGACTGGGGAGCGTCTGACCCTTGAGGTGGCACATCTCCTTTCCTAAACATCTTGAGAGTAGGATAGATCTGCTCAAAGGCCTGATAGATCTCCTCCTTGAACTTTGCACCTGTGCGCAACTATTCAGTTCAACATCAGAGAGCTTGAACAGGCTGTCATGATAAAGAAACTGCAGCCTTACATGCATGTGCATGTGAAGCTTGTCTCAGCAGCTTTGCAGCCCAGCCTACCTGTCAGGACCACCTTGCCAGAGACAAAGATCAGCAGGACAATCTTGGGCACCTTCATCCTGTATATGAGACCTGGGAACAGCTCTGGCTCATACTGCAGGCACAACATAATCTCCACATGTGAGCACTGAAGCAGACGGGCACAGTGTACATAAATCTTGCAAGCAACCTTGGCTGGCAGTCAAAGGGCTGCTGACTGCAAAGGAGCCAGCAAAGAAGGTTTTCTGCACAGCAAGCAGTTGAAGCATGGTCTAGAACTGCCATGCTACGACTGCATGGCAGTTCTAAACCATGCTTCAACTGCTTGCTGTGCAAGTACTAAAACCCCTGGGCCCCTTCACAATTTGTGGACACCGACGATATTAGTGACAACAAACAGACAGTGTCCTTCACTTTGCGCCAGCATAGACTGCTTCAGATTGAAACAACTTACACTGGAGAAAAGCCCATGGGCATAGGCCAGGCCTTCCAATCTGATTGGAAACTTGACATCGCAAGAACCAACAATGTTCTGCAACTTGAAATCCTACATGGTGTGAAATACTTCTCAGCACAGCATTTGCATTGCCCCTGTGGACAAACACGGGTGTGCCAGCAGGTCAGCACTAGCCTGGAATTTGACGTCAGGGAAGTCACACTGCTTTACAATCTTGGCAAACTGCAAAAGCAAACCACGTCAGCTGGTTGTGTATTTCTATAGGAGCCTGTGACATGGTGATGAGTGCAAACCTTCTTGGCAGCTGTCTCAGAGTTTTTTTCACTTTTGGCACCTGTTACAACCTGCAGTGCCAGATTCACATCAAAAGTATGTGATCAGCTTGTGTCCAGAATTTGACTGCTGGACGGGACCAACAGAAGCAGCAGTTGGCGTGGCTCAGTAAGGTTACAAGAGCTAGAGCTCACCATTTTGCCAGATGCAAATACTAAAGCAGTGGTTTTGGGCTCTCTGATGCGGATGATGACAGCAGCAAACCGCTGTAGCCACATGGACTTAGTCAATGATTATGCTGAGAACTACTGTTGGCCAAAGAGCAACTTTGTTGCGCGCAGATTCACACCTTTGGGTTGTACTCTGCATTTCGAGCCTTGAGTGCAATGGTCTTGAGATCCAGCTTACAGCTCAGGTTGACAGTGGCTACTATATTCTGTAGGGTGGGGATGATGCCCGAGGGATGCTTAGACCAGTCAATGGACGCATCTGATGACTGAGTGGTTGCCATCTCCTGGACAGTTGGCTGAGCCTGTGCTGTTGCCAGAGCTGCGTCCATTTTGCAGGAGATGCACCCCTCGGGCACCACTGAGGCGTTTGAATTGGTTGGATGGCAGGTTCTTTACAGCAAAAGGAGTTAAATGCTGTGTAGGCAGACAGACACAACTGCAGCCAATTGTTCGAGCCCGCGTGCCTGATAGGTGGCACGCAGGTGCAACTAAAGCAACACTCGCCCTGCCTATGCAACGCTTTTACCCGTGCAACTGCGTAGGTCTTGTTTGTCAGATCCAAGCAGCAGGACGTGTCAGACGTCTGCTGCAACACTCGTCAGCGATGCTCAAAGTCGGTGTTTAACTGAAACCTACCGTGAAGCAGAAAACCCTAGCTCGGCTTACATCAGTGATAACAAGCCTCATGCCATCGTGTGCATAGAACATTCGGACGACGACAGCCGGCGAATATCACCCCGATGTTTCTTCAACAACTTACATCGCGTGCGAATTGCGCTGAATTGTGGTGCCGACCGGCTTTGTTGTGCCCTCCATTTTCTGCGATCGATCGGAGATCAGCATCTGGCAACTTTCGCCGGAGCAGGCCGGTGCGCACGATGGCTGCACAATTAGGTTACGAAGCTTGGGTCAAAGGAGACCCCAAGACCAAAACGCTCGGCGATTGTAAGCAGCTGGACCGGGTTCTGGTTTTCGTAACGCTCTTTCGTTGGGACTCAGTCTTCTTGTTCCGCGCAGGCCCGTTTTGTCACCGAGCCTTGCTCACTTTGGAGGAAAAGCATGCCAAATACACGCAAGATTACGTCGATTTTGCAGAGAAGCCAGAATGGTGCGTGCCCGTCAGGCTTGCTGCACTGGTTGCAATTATTCGCGCATTGCACAGCGCGTTCCGTCACGACAGCGACACCAGCACTGCACACAAGCAACTCGTGCAAATGCAGGCTGCTCAAGGTCAATCCTGAGGGTAGCGTCCCAGTCGTGCAAGATAAAGAAACCGAGGAGTGGTTTGTAGATTCAGCCAAGTTTGTAGATTACATAGAAGACAAGCACCCAGAACCAGCTCTGGGCAAATCTACTGATGCGCCTGACGCGTAAGTCCTCTCGTTTGCTCGGCCTGATGGTTCCAAAGCTCTCAGCTTCATCCAGAATACCCTACGTGCAGCGGGTCCAAAGTTTTCCCAGCATTTGTTGCGATAATCAAAAGCCCTGAGGGTGACAACAGCAAGATAGAGCCACTCAAAGAGGTATGACTCACTTGCTGGAGCATTTTTGATCTTGCTGTTCATGACTGCATACCGCGCTTGCAGTGTATCAAGCTCTGCCTGTATACAATCAAGTGTTGACATATGTCAGCAGCTTGATCATCACCAGAACTGCTCTAACAAGGCACAATATGCAGGAGCTGAAGGTCTTGAACAGTCATCTAGAAAGTCATGGCCCTTATTTGAAGGGCAAGGACATCTCAGCAGGCGATCTTGCTTTGGCTCCAAAGTTGCATCACATGCAAGTTGCCTTGAAAGCTTTCAAGGTATAAACGGGGCAGCTGCTGCAATGCTGGGCTGTGCAGGTTTCACAAAAGCTTACTGAACCTGCCATAATGTGCTGTCAATGCACAGCAGACTCATTGATGGCATGTCATGTGCAGGATTTTGATATTCCACAAGAGATGAAGGCTGTGCATGTTTACTTAGATAACATACGGAGTAGATCCAGCTGGCAGAACACAAGCTATAGTGATGATGTCTTGCTGAGTGGGTGGAAGCCCAAGCTTGGGTCAGGCTGAGAGTGCTAGCAGAGCACATTATCTGTGGCAATAGATTTGTAAGTGGTTGCATGCCGACAATCTGGAATGACGTTGCTCCCAACCACATTGCATGCAAGAACTTTTTATCAACTGGACAGCATAAGAGACATAGCACATCATTTATGCTGGCATTGGTACTGGCAGCTGCTCAACTGCTCATATGCTGCACTTTATAAAGTATGATTGCTACCATGCCGTAGCTCAGATCATGATAACTCAATATAGTTGACATCGCAACACTGTTTTTGTTCTTGAATTGCACTCTGTTCCAAAAATCTCGATGGGGGCTGCTTCTACAAAAGCTGCGATGGTACAAATCTGACTTTATGGCAATCTTAATCAGCAGAGAGCAAAAAAGACGAACAACAGTCAGAAGTACATCCAGCTTTATTGACAGGAAAGCAACTTGTAAAATAGCAATGGTACAACACAGCATATGCATGCTTATAGCAACAGCGCAGATCAAGCATGAAGATCTTGTTGGCACATCATACATGCCAGATCAGTAAGGCAGAGCAGCCATCAAATATGGAGATCTTGTGGGCGCATCATATATGCCAGATCAGTAAGGCAGATGACACCCTTTCAGGTGAGTTTCTGCATTTGGTCTCGTACAACCAGCGCCATCTGACGGGCAATCCAATATTGTTGCCAACTATCAATGGGACTTATCTGGTCCAGGTATCACCTGCAGCAGAATCGCCCAGATCACTCTCAATATACAGATCCTTACTTAGCACAGCCCTCAAGAAATTGTCATTGAGCAAGAAATTAGTACAGGCACACCAAATCCCACAGTTGCAGAAGTATGCACAAGCCTGCACTCCTCTTATCCACAAAGCAACTCTGTATCCCTGACATGCCCGCAGTTCATTGAGCAAGACAGCCACCTAAAACTCGTCCCAAGAAGTCACAAGTGTCTGTTGCATTTGGAAACTGAAAAGCAGATGTCCAATATCAAGCCTCAGATTACGCATATATGCAACATAAAGCCTCTAGCATGGCAAAATGGGGCACCTGGACAGCAATTTCTGAAAGGAGGTGGGGCAGCCTTCTCCACCTGCCCTGTGGGAGGAGCGCTGGCTGCGTGTTCTAGTGCCCCGCCACTTCAGGATATCTGAGATGGGTAGCGTCCCCTTTGCCATGGGCTCACCTGCAACATCGTAGGCATGTAAACAATTCACGTTGCCTGCAAGGCAGCGGTTTGTGATGGGCCTGTAGTCTTCGGAATGTTGTTGCTGTTGCAAAATGCAAGGCTCAGGCTGCACTCAGTCCCAACTGCAAGCCATCTGCCTAACTTTAACCTGATCGACTGTCAAGAAGAGGCAAAACCAGGTCAAGAGGGAAATTACTCCAGACAGTGTCACAAGGCAAAATAGCTGAAGGTCAGATGCTCACCCTTAGTAGTCTCAGCATTTGCAGGAGCTGTCTCATCCTGACCAAGTCCTCCACTGTCTGCCTCACCAGTAGATGCAACCTCTACGTCGTCGTCATCTGACTCCTGCTGCCTCAGACCTCCCTGTGCATCATCCTGCCACTGCGCTGTAGATGAGCCCTGGCCAGAAGAGCTACGCTGAGCATGCTGTGAGTCCTGAGCCGTTTGTGCAGGCTGAGGAGGCTGTCTCGGCTGTATCTGGTGACCACCATCGTCCTGGTACTCCACCTGTGCTGCCTCTGCAGCCTGCCTGCCATCACTCAGCCCAGCCACCCAGTTGATGGCTGCTGTAGTCCTCTGTCTCAGTGACCTCAAGTGGTCTTCTACTGACAGCCGCCGCCTCTTGCTCACATGTGCTGCCTGAGGCCCATCAGACGTCTCAGTCTGCTCAAGAACCCGCTTCCCTTGCCGCCGCTGCTCCTGCCTCTGTTCTTGCTGCTGGTGCCTCCGATGCCTGGGTGACTGCTCCTGCTGCTGCTGCGGCAGCTGCTGCTGCTGTTGGCAAGGTGTCAGTGAATGCTGGTGCGCTGTGGGTGATTTGGCTGCAGCAGTTGCCACCTTGGAAGACCCCTTGGGCCTGCCTCTTGCCTTGGAGGGGGATGCAGGCGCCTTGGTGGGTTTGCGGGGAGGTGAAGAGGGTGACGCAGGGGGCCCAGGCAGAACCTTCGTAGGCTGTGGCAACTTGGCAGCAGCTGCAGGTGCCTGCTCAGCATGCTTTGCAGCCTTCAGCGCTGCAGCCACCTGCTTGGTGTCAGCCTTGGTGCGCTTGCCTCTGCCTGGAGAATCCAGAGCCTTCTTGGTCTGCTTGACTGCCCTTTGAGGCTTCTTCACTGCCCTCTGGGGCTTGTCTGCTGCCTTAAGAGGCTCATCCTCTGCTGTTTGAGGCTTCTCCACTACCTCCACTACCTCCACTACCTTTAGAGGCATGTCCTCTGTTCTCTGAGGCTTCTCCGCTGCCTTCTGATACTTGGCTGCCGCCTTAACAGGCTTGTCCTCTGCCCTCTGACACTTCTTCACTGCCTTCACAGGCTTGTCTACTGCACCCTTGTCAGTTGCTGCCTTGCCTCTGGGCTTTGCCTTGCTGTGCTTGCAGCACAGGTTGCCTGAGTCCTGATCCGAGCCTGAGTCTGCGCCAGCATCAGCATCACTGCCGGCATCTACAGGCTCGCCCCTTGCAGCCCTGTCTCTGGCCATGCGCTGCCTGACCAGCTGCCTGGTGTGGTCATCAGGTGCTTCTGACAGGAACAAGCCCATGTCTAGGCGGACAGGCTCCTGTCCTGGTGTGCAGCGGCAGAACTGAGCTACGGCTCCATGCTGAATCCAAGATGTGGTGGCAAAGTTGGTGCTCTCGGCACAATTGAAGCCAACGTTGAAGCCAGAGTGGTAAGCACCTGAAGCACAAACAACCTGGGATGAGCACAAGTTGAAAAGGTCATTTGAGTTGTCCTTCACAATGCCTTATGCATAATCAGTTCACCTAAGAGAGAGAGAGAGAGAGGGGGATTGAAAGGCTTTAGCCAGTAAGTACTCTGAGCACCAGATGAGGATCAGAGGGTCAGTTGTCAATGGGATTCATGACTACTTCAAAGTCAATATCAGGTGAAGGCAAATGATGCCACAGGGAATCGTTGCACATTGCAGTCCATGAAACACATGTGTACAGCCATATGAATGAAAGAAGAGCTTACCAGGGAAGTTGATGATGAAGTCGCCTGGGTGCTGGACCACCTTCTGCACTGCAATGCCAGCTGCCTCCAGCGTCTCTGGCTTGATCAGCACTGTCTGCAACACAGTGTGACTGCGTCAGAGAATGCAAACTGGATGCAACAGTGTGTGTCTGTTCCTTTCTAAGAGGCAGAGACATAGCCTGTCGGATGTGTGTATGGTGTCTGTATACGCACCAAGCAGAAACTAGTCAAAAACCCATACCTAGCTTAACAACCCTGTTCTGAAGAAAAGCTGTACAGCATTACGACAAGCTGGCATGTATGCAGATGTGGACACATGGCTATTTGATGTTCCCCACTCGCTCACAACAGCATGCAGAATGTGCAGTCAGATGCTACCTTATGGCGCATAAACTCTCTGCATCTGCCATGCTGAGCATACAGCTTCTTGGCTACAAAGGCGTCCATCTTCTGACGGTCTGAGGGTGGTATGCAGTACCACACCTTGGGGGCGCCATAGTGCAAGTAATTCACACTGTGCAAATCCATATCCTCGGTGTGCCTGCGTAAGCCATGCATACCATCAGCGTTGAATGTGTGATAAACAGCAATAACAATAACAATAATAATTGAAACGCTTTCCAGCTCATGATGAGCTAGGTATGTGCAGGTTGAATGTGTACCATGTGCTGGGCAGAAGTCAAGGCAGTTATAACTGCTGATGTTGATGCCAATGACTAGGTATGACGTCTGGGATGCGTATATGGGCTCTGCAATTCCCATGACAACAATGGCCGCACCCTTATCAGCATAGACCTTCTGCCAAGCATCATTGATAGCAAACTCAGCCATGTTCAAATGCTCATCCCAGTCGTCATGATTGGGATTCACATAGTGCCTAAGCATTTCCTACAACATGTTTGCAACTCAATGACAACAGGGAGACCTTTCATTGAGAAACACACATCTGGAAAGCTGACTTACCAGGCAAACGTGGCCTTCCAGCGCCCATAGTAGAGGTAGGGTGTGTTGACGCCCTTCAAACTCTGCCCTGCAGGGTCAGATGCCAGCCCTCTGGACAAGCATGAGTCCAGCTTTGCCAGATTCCACCCCTGCATCAGGAAGCCCTGCCTTGAGTCTGTGTAAGCATGGCAACAGCACATCATGCGTGCTACAGTCAAAGTACAGCCTGGAACAGCAGCGTCGACCTTTGTTACAGAGACCCTTGGATAGGTGCATTCATGACTACCTTGATGCCTTCATCAAATAGAGAGCCTTCATTGTCGGCTCCGTATTCAGTGTTGCCGGGAATGGTCCTCCAGTAAGCACTTTCTAGCCCAGGTAAGTTGTCCAGATGCTGAGCCGGAGGCCTGAGTCGCTTCTCTGAGGGGACTTCCGTTGCTTGTTTGAAGGAGCGCACACTTTGCTTACGCAAGGGTGTCATTGCGGCGGTGTATACTCCTGACGCCATTGTCTCCCTCGTGATGCTCTGCTCTATGCGTGCAATCTCCCAGTCGAAGTCCTGACCAGTGTAGCCTTGAGCGCAAGGTGTCCAGCCCTTGGCTGCAGTGATTTTGCAGATACCGAAGGGTTGGCATTCCTGCTCGATACTCGCAATGTACTTTTCAAAGGACCTCGACATATCCTTGCGGGAAGGTCGAAACACTGGACAGTCGGCCCTGTCCATCGTGTTGTGAACTTTCTGTCGCTACAACAATACCTAGCTCACAATCATGAACTCGTCCAGCGTAGAGTGAGCATTGCCTGCGCGTATCATCAGAAGTAAAGTAGCGTTACGCCTGGTGCTGCACTTGCTCGCTTGCTCAGTTTTGCTTGCACATTGCTGACATGGCAGTACTTTATGTTCCCGACCTGAACATGCCCTTTGACCTAATATTAACGAGCGTCGCCAATCGCGAGCCTGCTGAATACCATAACTGCATGAAGAGCCCGCTGGGAGACTGGCTGATGGCATTGGATCAAACGCCACGGGCATAGCACGAGTTGAGGCAACATCCCCCGGCAAGCAGACCGGTTCACCCTATCACCACCGATCACGCGCGAAGCTCGACGCCCTGGCACGCAGTGACCAGCTCTTGTTTGCGCACAGTTTCTTGTGTTCATTGCAAACACATCTCTGCCCTTTTCTCGTTCACTGCTCGCATCCTTAAACCCTGCAAACAGGGCAACTTAAAGTAGGCTTAGTATCTGTTTACGAGTGACAGAGCTTATGCAGCATCAGCAGCCGTCTCACTTCTCAGCAAACATGTCTCTGTTTTTGCAATCAAACTGTTTTGCATTGTGCCTTTCTGCCCCAGCATGCTTAGGCTACTTGCGGTCCTACAAATTTGCGCTAGCACTGCATGCAAACCATATCTCAAGTGTCCAGTATCGCTTTAGCTATGCTGAAGGCTACTGTATTGATCCAACTGTGCACATGGGGAAGATAGTGCAATCATGTGACTCAGCTACTGGCGTCGAGCTGATAGCAATGTTGACCTCAATACATATCCAGTCTGACAGGCCTGTGTCTACAGACCTTCTTGTGCGCTTAGCTCCAGCATAACTGCAAAGTTCTTACTCTGAAGTCTCCTGCCTGCAATTGCACTCTGTGCTTTATCAGGTAATCTGCTGTAGGCAGTGAAACACACATCCATGCATGCATATGCACTTGCATGCAAATGATACACATGCATGTGTGTATACCATGCGATATGTACCGCTAATCGTGTCACTACAATATTACATGCTGCAACTGAAGCAGGCTTGCTGCTCAAGTGCACGTACGCAATTCTGTTCAGTCGGACTCCCATGAGCAGTGGTGTCGCTTCCAAGGTAGTGCTTTTGAAAGTGCTGGCTATACAGGACCCAAATGGCACAGTCATGTCGTTACAATTTTAGCAGAAATTGCTCTCTTGTGCATACAATGCACGCGTGCGTGTCCTGTACAGTGCGTGCTTCAGTCTGCAGTGGTTCAAAAGTTGAAAAGTGCTAGGGTCAGAAGTAGGGTATGCCGCAACTGTCCTGCAGTCCTGCAGAGCTCTATATGCCAAAGGCAGTCGCGTTAGAAGCTGTCAAGTGCAAATGGCGACCGCCTCAGTGTCGCGGACCACCATGGATGCAGAGACACGTATTTGAGCTGCGGCAATACGCACAGCAGCAACACTAAATGAACTACAAGTTTTCAAACCTGCTAGGTTCGCCATACCGAGGCGGAAACCTCCTGCTGGTAGAATCAGACTTGCTATCAGCCGGAGGCAATCGGGTGCTGCAGGCACGCGTCTTGAGTTATCCAATCGTCGCCTTCTGTCCCGCTCCGTTTCGGCAGGTCTTCACTCTATTCGCCTTGCATTGCAGACGGACTTGAACGAGTCCACTGGGTCTGCATTGCCATTCGAGAGTTTGGGACAGCTCAGAAACTTGTGCGTCAGCCCTGATGGCTTGCTTCTGCTCGCCATTGACATAGAGGGCAAGGCCCTGCTCATTAACAGGAAGCGACAAGTCCTGCATCATTTCAGCTTCAAAGGACCTGTTGCTACAGCAAAATTCAGCCCAGATGGTCAGTACATAGCATGCGGGGTCCAGCGTCTCGTGCAGGTCAGCCCTGCCCTGCTGTCATTGTTATTAGTCTGTAACCAGAATGTGGTCTTGCATGTCAAAGCCTGCCACCCAACTTCACAGATGATGCTTCCTTGTTTCCCATACTTGCTGCTACAACTTGCAATCTGCCTGATTAGGTCCACAGTCTCTGCTGATCTGCTGATCCATGCACAAATGCCAATGAGCTATATGTAACAACTCAATGGTGATGTTTGCTAACTGCACAGGTGTGGCGCACCCCTGGTTTTCAAAAGAGCGTCGCCCCAATGCAGCTGCACCGCACTTACGGTCAATGCCATGCTGACGTAACAGCCTTAGACTGGTCACAAGACTCACAGTGGATTGCTGCTGCGTCCAAAGATCTGTCTGCTAGGTAATAGGGCAGAGCCTGCCAAATCATTAACAACCATATTGTGGTTGCACCAAATATCATCGCAGCAACACTCCAGCTTCTATTGTGTACATCACCTTGTTAATTTCTGCAGGGTGTTTTCTCTGAATCCTATTCAGGACTATATCCCTCCCACCCTTACAGGCCACCGCACTGTACCAATGGGGGTGTTTTGGGCAGGTGTGCCTCAGCTTTGATTTGTGATGAGATGCTGTACACAGTTGTCTTTGTGATGCAGCCCAGTTGCGTGGCAAGAACATCAGCATTGATTGCACCTGGTGTGTTCTCATGCATGCACAGTATGCTTGGGCATGCCCATCAGGCCTCAGCATGCATCACTCAGACTGTAGAAAGTGTACCTCCTGGAACTGTTGAAGCTAATGGGGGTTCAACAGTTGAACCCCAATCAGCTTTACAGGTTTCCCCACTTGGGACAAGCTCTCAGGCATTGCACAGCTTGCACGTAAAGGTGCTTGCAGTTGCAGATCAGTCAATCAAAGCGTGCTTTGGTCTTCAGGCAGTACGGTGGCGTCATCAGCAGAGTTGGCTGGTGAGGAAGCTCCTGCACTGTTCACCATTGGCAGGGATGGGGCTGTGTTCTACTGGATGTATGAGGGCCCCGCCCCAAGCACAGACCCCCAGGGACAGTCACAGGGCTACCCACGTGTCCCTGGAAAGCATAGGAAACGCAAAGCCCCGGATTCAGACCCTGAGCAGCCTGCAGAAGCTACACCAGAAGTTGCTGCTGAAGCTGACTCAGCAGCTGCTGATGATGACAGCGACGGCAGCAGCAGCATGGATGCAAACAAGGGTGCCGATGGAGTGTCGGAAGGGAGTAGGCAGGAAAGCGACTCTGTTGAAGAGCAAGGGCAAGCAAGCACCAGTGGAAGACAGCATACAGAGCAGCAGCAAACCACATCATTTGCAGGCAAGCTTCCAGTACCTGCGTCATTACTGGCCAGCCCTTGAGAGTACTTGAGACCCATTCACTTGTCATGACATCATGCTGCCTATACACAGCAGCATGTCCAGGCACTGTCTTGCTGTCCTTGGCATACTCACAATCCAAACATGCATATTCTACAGCGTACGCAACTGGGTGATTGTAAACTGCATAGACAATAGCAATCGGCTCCATGCAAAAGGACAAGACACATGGGTCGGATCCCAATGTGGCAAGCAAAGCCTGTGCTGCAGAAGCTGCCATGCCAGCAACCACAGTCAATTTCTGTTGGAATTTGTGTTGTGTTGTGTTGTGTCTGTGCAAAACTGATTGGCTGTCTGGTGTGTACAGGAGGCAGATGGCGACTGGGGGCCAAGCACTTCTTCAATCAGCGAGGGGCAAAGGTCACCGCAGTTGACTATCATAGGGCTACAGGCATGCTTGTCGTAGGCTTCAGCAACGGCATCTTTGACCTGTTTGAGGTATGCAGAATCTACACCTATCATTCCTCTTATGTCATGTGAGTCCTTGCTGTTCAGCATTGTTAGTGGTAACATTGTGCTGAATAAGCTTGAGCCGTATATACTGCCTTTGTGTTTGCTGCTGCTGAGCGCATGCTGCAAATGCCAGTGTGTAGCAAAGCATTCAGCTTCATTGCAGCGATGCACTCCTGTCCAGAGCATGGTGATGATACACATGTGCACCTTTCTCCCATATTTGACCTAACTCCAGACAGTTTCAAGCCCTCAATCCTGCCTTCCTGCGCAGACCAACCGCAGATGCCAAGTCATAAGATCTCACCACACAACCACCTGCTGCTTATTAAATCTTGCCAGAAAATGCAATTCCTGGTTTTGGAAAGGCTGCAAGAGAATTTGTTCATTAGGCCTAAGCAAATCAGCAATGTTCTGCTGCAGTTACCCAAGTTTGACAACATCCACACACTGAGCGTCTCACGATCCGCAATCAATGCCATCACTTTCAACAAGGCAGGAGACTGGGTAGCGCTGGGCTGCGCAGCTCTGGGTCAACTGCTAGTGTGGGAGTGGCGAAGTGAAAGCTACATCCTCAAGCAGCAGGGGCACTACTATGACATTGCCACCTCTGCATTCTCTCCTGATGGACAGAACCTTGCTACTGGTGCTGATGATTCCAAAGTGAGTGCCTTTGACCAGAGCAACCAGAATCATGCTGTAGTGCATCTAGATGTGCACACTATGGTTTTGATGCCTTCAAATGTGCAGTCTGCATCCACCAACACCACTGCATAGCTGTGACAGCTCACTGTTTCAATGCATGTTCTGGTGGCTGATCAGCAATTCATGCTGTGCAAGAATCAAGCAGGCGGAAGTGTCTCAAAGCTTGTGTGGGGTTGCTTGTGATATGCAGTTTGTACCTGGCCAACTTTTCTGCATGATCATATCACAAGTGTTGTAGCTCTCATGGCTGACTGCATACTGTATCGCATGGGCTCGTAGCACCAGAGGCAACATAAGCCAGTGTAGACATATCAACTTTTTGACACATCCACTGTTTTTTCTTCTGTTTCTTCCCCAATACACGCACTATCTTTTTTTAAACTTCAAAACTTCTCGTGCACACACTCACTGTTTGTGCACAATGCCTGCAGGTCAAGATCTGGAACATGCAGTCAGGCTTCTGCTTTGTGACTTTCTCGGAGCACAGCGCCCCCGTGACCGCCGTAGCCTTCCTGCCCAGCGGCAGCGTGGTTGTCAGCGCCAGCCTGGATGGCACAGTGCGAGCCTTCGACTTGGTCCGCTACCGCAACTTCCGCACCATGACCTCCCCCCACCCTGTGCAGTTTGTGTCCCTGGCTGTGGACCCTGCTGGCGAGGTGAGATCTTGACCCTTCAAACATGGGCCAACCCTTCACACATGGGCCAACCCTTCACACACACATGGGCCAATTCTTCATACATGGGCTAACCCTTCACAAATGGGCAACCATTCACACATGGACTAACCCTTTACAGACGGGCCCACTCTTCACACATGGGCCAACCCTTCACACATGGGCCAGCCCCTTTACAATGCAGTTCTGATCTGGACAGCATGCTCACGATCACGATCACTACCCCAAATGCTACCTCCTTACATTTGAATGCACACTTGCATCGTGATGCACCAACTGTGCAAACTAACAGCACCTGCTGCCTTGCTTTTGCTGATGCTCACCTCACATGTGGCGTGATTGACTGCAACCGACCAGACGCTGTTCTGTGGCTCATGCATATTGTGAACCCTTGCACAAAGTGGTTGCTATGCAGGTGATCTGTGCTGGGTCGCTGGACACATTTCAGGTGTATGTGTGGAGCGTGCGCACAGGGCGCCTGCTTGATGTGCTGGCAGGCCATGAGGGGCCCGTGGCTGGACTGGCCTTCAGCCCTACCCAGTCCCTGCTTGCCTCTGCATCCTGGGACAAGACTGTGCGCACCTGGGACGTCTTCAGGTAATTCCCTTGTTGTACAACATAGATCTACAGATTCTTCATGCACTCATCTTCTGCTAGACCACAGTTGTTGGATTTCTTCAGGTACTCACCCTCTGCTACAATGTAGTTTGGGAGTTCTGTGGATGACACAAAATGAAGCTGTGCCGTAACAATGCAAGCTGTTTCACCTACTAGCATGGGCGAAACTTGCCTGGCGTATAGACGAGCTGACCTTTACATTACAGTAACACAGTCTCCAGCACTTTCTGCCTGTGTCTCAAAGCGCCTGTCTGCAACAGCAGCTTGTGCCAACAAGTGGTTTCCATTCCCACAGCTGTGCAAGCCTGCAGCCGCATCTTTGCCTGGCTGCTTGCCTAAGCTGCCTTTGTCCCTCATCAAAGGGATCCACGCTGTGAACGCAGCACTAATTTGCTGCCCTCTTGAAGCATTGAATGGGTTCTGTGCAGTGGCAAGGGAGGAGTGGAAACACTGCAGCACAGCCACGATGTGCTGGCCCTGGCGTACCGGCCAGATGGCAAGCTGCTGGCATCTGCTACCCTGGATGGCCAGATCTACCTGTGGGATCCTCAAGAAGCTCAGCTCCTGGTATGTGCTCTGACTCCCACTACAACGCCATCATATATGCTATCAGACAACCTGCTTGTGTGGAGTCATCATTCCTTTGATAAACAACATTGCACAGGCAGCTTGATTGCTGCTGCCAGTGTGCAAGCATTTCCCAGAAGGTACTCAATGCATCATCGTATTCTGTCACTGTCAGGTATTGTTCTTTTGGCAGACTGCCACTGTTGCATGCTGCCATGTATCGGGTCTCCTGTGTAATGCTGCTGCATAGATTCTGCGCAAGCATTGCTCTTGCACTGAAGGACAACGCAGCTGATCATGCAAGACCTTCAACGTCAGCAGCAGGACTCTGGCAACCAAACAGTCCGACTCTTGTCAGTAGGAAGCCTTTCTTGGGTCTCCCCAACATGCCACGCCACTCTTTTGGGTGGAGAACTCTTTTTCTACGTCTCTTCGTCTCTTCATCTCTTCTAACCAATCAGTGCTGTGCTTGTGAGCAGGGTAGCATAGAAGGGCGACGGGACTTGGCAGGGGGCCGTTTGTCATCAGACCGAAGGGCCCTGGGCAACTCCAGTTCAGGGCAGTGCTTCACCTCCCTGGCTTTCAGCGCTGATGGAGCCTTCCTGCTGGCCGGCGGCAGCACCAAGTACGTGTGCATGTATGATGTGGAGGAGAAGGTCATGCTGCGCCGCTTCCAGGTACTCTTCACCCCTGCTTTGTTTTCTGTTTCATCAGAGGTGCCATAGTCTGTCAGGGCCGCTTGACCTGTCTATCTTGGGAAGTACTCTTCCCCCCTGCTTTGACTGATTTTGGACTGATGCTGCCTTTCTTCTGTTCTGGAGGAGTTTATTTTCTGTTTCGTCACAGGAGTCATAGTCTGTCTGGGCTGCCTGACCTGTCTAGGTTTGCAAGTACTCTTCACCTCTGCTTTGTTTGCATCAGAGCTGTCATAGTCTGTCCGGGCTGTTTGACCTGTCTAGGTTTGCAGGTACTGTTCACCTCTGCTTTTTTGGGATCAGAAGTGTCAAAGTCTGTGCATCAGAAGTGTCACAGTCTGTCAGGGCTGCTTGACCAGTCTAGTTTTGCAAGTACTGTTCAGCTCTGCTTTGTTTGCATCAGAGGTGTCACAGTCTGTCAGGGCTGCTTGACCTGTCTAGTTTTGCAAGTACTCTTCAGCTCTGCTTTGTTCGCATCAGAAGTGTCACAGTGTATGAGGGCTGCTTGACCTGTCTAGGTTTGTAAGTACATTTCACCTCTGCTTTGTTTTCTGTTTCATCAGAAGTGTCGTAGTCTGTCAGGGCTGCTTGACCTGTCTATTTTTGCAAGTAGGCCCTGCTTTGTTTGCATCAGAAATGTCATAGCCTGTCTGGCTGTGCAAGTTCCTTGTAAGGCTGCTGCAGAAACTGAATGCAGGTCTTTGCTGACAAAGTAGGTGCTACGACTGTGTCTACAACACTAAGATACTTGCTGTCACACAGCTGCAGCTGGTTGTGTGATGCACACATTCAGAAGGGACAAAGACAGGGGTTCTATGCTCCAAAGCAGCAGTCTGGTCAGTGGCAAGATGCAAGGAAGTCACACCACAAGGCACATCTTGAAGACTGACCCATAGCCAAAGGGTTGCTGATGGCTGATGTGTACTGCAGATCTCTCACAACCGGTCCATAGATGGTGTGCTGGACCTGCTGAACTCCAAGAACATGACAGAGGCTGGCCCTGTGGACCTCATAGATGATGATGCAGATGATCTGGATGATGTTTTGCCCCCACCACCAGAGGGTGGGTGCTTCTGCTGTTTACTTGGTGCCCTCAAGGCTCAAAACCTTGACAGAATCATTACAGCATCATCAGTGCTTGAAAAAGCAACATGAGTGGATTGTTCATAGCATGACAAATACCATGAACAGCACGCACGCACATGCCAAGTAAGCGGTGTTGTTAAAACCGATCCACCCCACATCTCCTCCCCGCCCTTGCGCCTCTGTCGTACATGGCAAACAGCTGCATATAGGACGCACTGCTGTGCCTAGCTTTACAGGTGCATACTTGGGGCTTGGCCTTTGAAGTTTGCTGTTGCCATTCACTCTTAAGCTGTGGCAAGTTTCCCGCTGGCGGGCTTCATCCAGCTTCTTGACAGACTGCCAAGGCCCTGCACAACAGCCAGGGCAACTTAGGGACTGCAGAGAAGCACCACAGCCTGCGCATGTCTGGTGTGTACTCAAGCTTTGGACAGATGATGCATCATTCACCAGCCTTGGCTGATTTGCAATGCAGGTGGCCCTGGGACCGCCGAAAACCTGCCGGGCACAGGCAGCAAACGCAAAGCAGCCATTCGCAGTAGAGCAGTCACATTATCTCCTACGGGACAGACATGGGCTGCAGCAACAACGGAGGGACTGCTGCTGTATTCTCTAGATCAGGGTTTGGTGTTTGATCCCACAGACCTTACGGAAGACATCACCCCTGCTGCTGCCTACAAGGCCCTTGCCAACAGGGCATTTCTGAGAGCCCTGCTGATTGCCCTGAGGCTGAAAGACCCTGAGGTGGTGCGGCAGGTCATGATGGCAATACCTCCTAGCCAGGTACTTCTTGCTGCATGCTAGCCTCTGCTTGGACGTGTAGAGCATTCACCATGGCTATACAACAAAGTTTGCTTGATTGCCAAACAAACAAATTGGGCCTACTTCTAATACGCCAACAGAATTTTCTGGCATACTGACAGCTTTTGCGTTGTTTGCTTGTGTGCATGTGGGTATGCATCTGCACTGGCAAACGTACTGCTTTGTTGTCTTTTCTGGCTTTGGCCATGCATCTTGCTAAACCCACATTTCTTACCAGTCCCTGTATCATGAAGTCAAGGCACAAGCACTGAAAGGCTGGAATACGTCTGCAGGTGGGCAGTGTTGCAGCTGGTGTGCCATCAGCATCAGTACCACAGGTGTTGCTAGCTCTCGCCTCATACCTAGCTGACTCACCTCACCTGGAGTTCCTGCTGAGTTGGCTCAGGGACGTATGCATCAAGCACGGCAGATCCTTGCAGAATGAGAAGGCTGCCGTCATTATGCCAGCCATCAGGTCGCTGCAGAAAGTGCTGAGCAAAACGCATGAGGATTTGTCAGCAGCCTGTGACAGTAATCAGTATATGTTGCAATATCTTTGTGCAGCTGGCAGAGATGGTCAAGCGTTGTAGGGCGTTCCTTTTTCTTGCAATGTTTTATTTGTGTGTTTTATGTGAGACTCTGTTTAAGACTGTATGCATCAGAGATGTGTGGATATGCTGCTTGGTCCCTGATGAACCAAGCAGGATGTAGTTGCAAGTTTCCAGCCAGAGAGCACGTTCCTTTTTTGTTGATTCGGCACAAAAGTTGAGATATATTCAAGCCATGCAAAGTTCCAGTCAGATACAGTATCCAGCCATGCAAGGTTAGGTTAGGCAGTGCAATGCATTGAAACCACTCTCAGAAGTTACTCGAACGTCATGTGGTATTTATATGCAGGATACATGAAGTGTACAATACAGTAACGCCACATCATATGACTGATCGTGTAAAAGGATGTGCATCCACATATCGCGTCAACCCACATATCAAATAAACTCACGAAAATTTCATTCATTGCTGCTGCGCCTGAAACCATATACTGTAGTTGTAAGATGCATTGCGCCACACTGCACACCCTACGTCCTGATACTGACCAACACCAACGCTTCATGAAACCATCGTGCACAAAAAACCAATCCATTGAACAATGCACGCTGCCTCAAGCCTTCTGCTTTGCAATCATATCTACAGGTGAGATTTGCTTGGAAGCCTTGGCATTGATAATGGCCAGCGTCTCATCATACAGTCTTTGGCACGCTGTTGGATTTTGTGCCCAAGAGTTCTGAGGCTGCCTGTAGTCTATGTTGAACAAGTTGAGGCATAGGGCTACAGGAGGGGGCTGTAGCCCTAGGTATGTGGGGCCATAGTGCTTGTGAGCACCTCCATCACCTGAAAGAAGAGCGAACAGTGTGAACAGCATACTGTATGCTATATGGACACAGCATACCATTAGAGGCACAACTGCATTCACACTGTTTGTAGCCATCTAAGGTTATGTGCAACATACAATGTTCAGTCAAAATGCATGTTACAGTAGTTGCCATGTCTGGTAATGTTAATTTTGTTAGCCTGGGCTGTCAAATCGGCACAATTAGAGCAAAATCACCTGGCATGGGTGACAGTGCACTGTCAGGAAGCGTTTGTGCACAGACTGAATGACAGTACAACAAGTCGTGACGCTATATCATGAATCAGCTTCTTGACATTTGCTGTGACAGCTGCTGGCAAACAGCATCCACTGTCAAAATTTAGATCTTCAAATTTGTCAGAGAACCTGTCACGCCAGTGTCACAGCTGCCATGCTGTTGTACACATTGGGCCATTCACCTGTGAGGGCAGGCTCAGTGGCTGCATACAGCATGCTGTGGCAGCCACGCTCAGGAGGCTGGATCCTAGCCAGCACATTGTTCCCCAGCAGGTCTAGCACATTGGCGCTTGGCTTGCTCTTGTCCTGCTTCCTGAAGATGTCGGTGCTGGAGATGCCAGGGTGGGCAGACATGCAGTCGATGGTGCTGCCTGCTGCTCTCAAGCGGCGTTGCAGCTCACCGCAGAACATCATGAGGAGCAGCTTGGAGTTGGCGTAGCACATGTAGTCACTCCTCTTTGCCTGAGCTCCACTGCACGTGAGCACAAGCTTCAGAAGCGCACTTCAGGCAGCCTGCCATGAACTCACAGTCTGGACCACAATAACATGTCAACAGGCACAAGCATCTTGACCAGCGCTGGTACATGACCACAAAATACAGCAAGGGGAGACTTATCAAGACAGCTCTTAGTGCATGTGTAGGGGCATCAGGATGCTGGCTGTTTGTTTGTGATTGACAATGAGAGCAAGAGCGTACGTGAGGTCATCCCAGTTCAACTCGCCATGAACCTCACTGACTGAGTTCTCAAAGACTATGCGTGACCTAGGCTGCTGCAGCAGCTTGTCTGCCAGCAGATGAGTGAGGTAGAAGGCACCAAAATAATTGATGCCCAGAGTCACCTGAGCAAGAAAACACATGATTGTATCATCTTGCCGCAACACACAACTTATGCCATATCGCGCTACAAATGTACATCTCAATCAAGGAGCGTGTTTGGGAATGAAAAGCACTATGCAATAGGTCATGTCAAGACAGATTCAACATTGTGATGTATGATGAGTGTCAGCCTGAGTCAAGTGTTTGCACCACCTATGCAAACATTGGACAGCAAACAACTGCTGACTTGTGCCCTGCATATGTGCACATCTTCACTGTTTCCCAAACAGACATCTGCAACAGGCAATTCCTGATTTTTGTAGCACATGTTGTGTCTGCAGGGCAGAGGTGTTTCACCTCAAAGCCTTCAGGGGTGCTGTCATCTGGCGGATCTATAACTCCAGCACTGTTGATGAGGCAGTGCAGAGGCTCATTGCGACGTTGAAACTCTTCTGAGCACTCTTGCACAGACCTTTGCTGCAGCAAAATGCATCGCTGACAGATTCACAAAATTCTGCATCAGCCAGATGCAGAACAGCAACATCAGCAATGCCACTTCATGAATATCGGCAATTACAACTCAGCAGTAGCAGCATGTCAAGTACCTGAGATTGCCCAAATCACATTCGAGCCAGTCCACTTTAGCATATGGAAACTCACGCTTGATGTCTTCGCAAGCCCTAGCAGGTAATATTTTGTGAGAACAAGTAAATAGAACAAGAGGTCTGCTTGTCTGAGCAACATGTTCTGAATGACAGAGCACTAGTACAGGCATAGCAAGCTGCATGCAGGTTGTGTTTGGACTGCTACTCTGATCTGCAGACCTTTGTTGCTTGTCTCGATTTCTGCTCGCCATATACACCCGCGCGTTCTTGGAAGCAAGTGCTTTGGCAGCTGCATAGCCAATTCCAGTGTTGGCTCCGGTCACGATGTACACTTTGCCCTGCGAAGATCGCATGCCTGCTGAGCTTGCAAAGCTGCGTTTGAGACACAGCCTCATGCATCTACCTGTTGATTTGGTATGCTGCTTGGGTTCCACCTCAGATTGATGCCCATAATGCAACTTGCCACCTGGATATCTACAGGTTGATAGCAGCTTGTAGGCGGGAGCAGTCACGTACAACCCCACTATGCAGCTTTGTGAAAGGCAGGTTCCGTATTGGCCAGGAACAAAACCAGAACTAAGAACGGTGCTGCTGTCAATATGTCCGACTGCTCTGCCTCTCGTTAGTCAAGCAAATCTGCCGAGGCGAGAATCTGTAACGCCAGGTTGTCAGCTCAGCCTCAAATCCACGGCCCCAGCTGTTACAGACACCCGCGCGTCTCTCAGGACTAGATACGGCTCAACGCTGGGCTAAACGTCAAGCCTGTAAACCCATTTCGCTCAACAGATTTCAACAGGGCGTACCACTGCTGAGTCCGATCGGTTGCAACAGCATGACAAGCTTACTCCAGTCTCAACGAGCGGTGAATTTAAACAAAATTCCAGATCAAACTGGCAAGGTCTTCGTTGTAACTGGCGGAAACATAGGGCTCGGGTACGAGGTTGCGAAAGCCTTGGCAGCGAGCAACGCACACGTCTTCATGACTGCACGCAATCCTGAGAAGCAACGAGGGTCAGGCTCCTTCCATCTCCAGCTTTGCATTCGAATCGTTAAGAGCTTATCGAGTGGATTGGAATGCTGCATGTCTATCACACTGATCTTGTGTTCAATCTTCTGCAGGGCGATTCAAAGGATCAAAAGTGATCACCCTGGAGCAAAAATCGAGGGGTTGCATGTAGACTATCTGAATGGCTTTGGGTAATGATTGCATTTCTTGTCTTGCTGCCGTTCTCCTGCTTCTATGTACACGCACCTTTTGTACCCATTGCTCCCTCTCTCACCTTGACCTACAAAAATTATGGTAATTACAGAGTCAGCTCTCGCATGTCTGTGAACAGGGACATTGAAGACTGTGCAGAACAGTTCAAGGCTCGCAATCTTCCATTGCACGGCTTGATCAACAACATCGGAACAGAAAATCCACCAGACATCAAGTCCAAGGAAGGTTTTGATGTAAGTCTGCCTGCCTCCTCACCGTCCTTCCCCTAACTACAAATTGCTGTTCACAGTTGCAAGATTATGTCCATGACTCATCATATATATCGCATTGCAGCCGACACAAGCTTCAAACTACCTTGGGCACTTCTACCTCACGCATTTGTTGCTGGAGAAGCTGATGGAAACGCCCCAGTCACGAGTGGTAAACCTGACCTCTTTAGTGGAGCCAAATGGAACAATAGAATGGACAGACATTGGGTATGCATGTGATTGCATTCTGATGCACGTCTGCAACTTGCAGATGCTGCCTCAGGCTTGAAGAAACCTTTTAGCCCAGAACATCAACATCGCGATGTGCGAGATGTGCATGCTATACATCAGCTGGCATCATGAAATTTTGTTACAGTGTTTTTGCTTGTGACTGGCATCCAGCTGCTCATGCATTCTTGTTGTGGCTGCTCTTAGCCATGGTGGCACAATCGGACTCTCATTCAAACATGTCTTGAGGCAGGTATTTCATATGCATTGTGCCAGAAGATTGTACCACCCATAATTCCACAAACCTGTGAAGCATAGCTCTGTGTCAGCTGCCTGATGCTGCAAGCTGCAGAAGACTGACATCAGACATGCTTCTGCTTATTGGCAGGGGCAAAAAGGTGAAGCGTAGTGGCTATCAGATGTATGCTGCCTCAAAGCTGATGCTTTACATGTTTGGAGTTGAGCTGCAAAAGCGACTGAGGTCTGTTGGCAGCAGCACAGACATCTTCTCAGCGCATCCCGGCGTTGCACAAACAGATGCTTTCCGCAAATCAGACAAGTCAAAAGCAATGGCCAGGATAATGGCATCTGGTGCTGATTTGATCGGCCAATCGCCTGGCGGAGGTGCACAGTCGTTGGTGCGGTGCGCTACCGATCCCGCTTTGACTGGTCAGTATCCCTCTGCACCTTCCCATATGTTGTGGTGTTATTGCAGGCCTCTAAATATGGGTTGCAACTTCCTATATCTACCAATCTGTGTCTGGATGCATGCTTTCTGAAGGCTGGTACTCAATCAAATTGCTATAGATTGCTGTAATCGCATGTGTATACATGCAGAGAAAGAACATCCTGCTTCTGCCTGTAATATATATGAGTGTGCGCAGGTATGGGCGGCGGAGACAGACACTGGGGCAGCTGGTATACTGGCATTCCTTTCCAACCTTTTGGCTCAACATGGCCACTATGTTTTACCGTTAACTGGAATAACATGGGCTACAGAAGTCCCATCAACCCATTGATCCGAGACCCTGAGGCATGCACTAAGCTATATCGTGCAACACTGGATCTGGTCAATGAGTATGCTGCTACTAAGATCGCAGTGTGTGGTGAACAATCCGTCAGTGCAAGATAACATTGATGTAATATTGGACACAGTTGACAATTATGAAAACGATAAGTGGCAGCCTGCATCTTTTGGTCATGCAGAATGCTGTTTGTACACCCTGTCACAGCTGCAACATCTGGCATGGGAAAGGAGGAAAGCCTGTGCTAATCAAATGGCTAGCAGCGCAATGCTGGAGGCATCTCTGCAGTGAGTATGCGTGACACAATGAAGCAAAAGCTTGCTTCAACCCCTCAAAACGACTGCAGCACTTCAACTAAATGACTGACTGTTGTATCCTGCCTCTCAAGGCATTTGCATGTGCTTGGGCAATCTGATGTCCCAAGTGGTCCCGCACGTCATCTACTTGTGCTACGCCCATCAAGATGGGGGTGATCTCCAGCAGTTCCTGATCTTCCATGTCATCAATGAAAGTACCAATGGGGACTGCATTTTCTGGCTGGAAGACGTAAGAGTGTGGGGAATTGTCAACAATGATGGTGGTGGACAGGTCTCTGCCTAGACACTGCAGGTCCTTGACGTAGTTCCCCTCATATGGACAGCAAGACTCCCTGGAGGGTTCAGTGCCACGTGTCAGTAGCTTATCTGCACACTGTATCTGATGCAATACCTTCATGATCCAGGCATGTTACCAAGCTTTGCAAATTAGTATATCCTAGGAAAAGTGTATCTGAGATCCAATCTAACGAGGAACACGTGTCAGTAGCTTGCGCTACCTGAGCTCAGAGACTTGCTGATGCATATTCATCTTGGATGATGAACGAATGCAAGCTCATATGCAGGCTTGAATGCAATGCCAATGACTCCCATCATTTCAATGCACATTGTGCAATGCACACTTTGCAATGCTCACAAAGAGTCAAAGCAACATTGGGTGTTGTTGTGCTCATCCAATGTGCTGTGCATGCAGCGCTCAAATAACACAGCTTCCCATGAGCATGTACCTAGAGCATTTGCTATTGTGCAAGGTGCGTTTGCAGACCTTCTTTGGAGACATGGTGCAGTGCTTTAGTGCTCACCTGAAGAGTCGCCACCGTACGACTTTGTCTTTGTCCAGCAGGTCCAGTAGAGGGTCTGCATATTTGCTAAGGCTTGCAGTGAAGACCACCACTTCAAAGCGTTCTCCAACCTCAGCCATGAACCGGTCCATGAAAGGTCGCTTCAAGACGTACACCTCTACAACCTTGTCCTCGATCTCAACAGGTATGATGAAATCAGGGTTGGGGACCGGCTTGAAGGAGGAGTGTACCAGTGTCTCATCCAGATCAAGGACCAGGCACTTTTTGTGCTTGTCATGTGGCGCTGCTGGCCCTATGACAGGCTCACCTGCACACATCTACATTGATCAGCAGGCAGTGTTGCACACATATGTTTGCCCGGGCACATTACCCATTGCTGTCTGAGGATACCATGCAAAGTGAAGCAGCATACTTGTCCTGTATGTGATCCAACGGTCATGTCAAGGTTGCATCACCCGGGACTGCATGGCTGTGTATGCAAGCAGCCTCAGATAACGCCGGTCAGCTCAGCATGACAGCATGCCATGACATAAGCACCTGATACTCTAGGCGGGGGAAGCGCTGCTCTCGGCGGCCGTATCACAACTGCTTCAGCCTCACTGCTTCTGAAATACTGGTCATTTTGAGGTGGAGCAAGGCAACAAAGCAAGGACCGCAATTTAGTTCTCCAGGTAATGCGACTACCCACGCCATCTTGCTCTGCTGCCTTGGGGTACGGGACTGTACGGTTGGCAGCAGGGAGTTGATCTCTCCTGGTCACTTGAGTGATGACATCCTCAACCTGTCGAGCATATCAAGCTTCAGCTGGCTTATGTTGAGTAGCTGCATTGAGCTGATGTCTAGGTAGTTGAGTTAGCTGCAACTTGTGCCAGGCTAACTGGATTGCTGTCATGGACGTACTGGGATATGATGGCTGGAGGGTGCTTGGCCTGCAAGGTCTTGTGCAGCATCGTCTTTTTCCCTTCCTTTGGTTACGTTCGTAAGCTGCAGGAATCGACTTTTATGTCCCTCAGACCCTGCTTGTCTCACCATAGCGGGAGACAGAGGCAGTTGCCCATGCAGGCTGCGGTCCCTGATTATTTAATAATGTCTCGCGTCTTTATCCCTGTCGGTCCAAAAATTGTCTTGCTGACCTATTGCACGGGAATGCGATTGCTTCTTGCACAAACTGCGGATGCACTCAAGCCGCGTTTTGTCACTAGCCTATAAACCATAATTCTTAGGCATCCCGATGACTTTGGCCCACTGTGATGGCACCTGCCTTACAAACAATTCGCGATCTAGGTATCGTCTTGCGAAGGAAATGAGGCAAACAAAGGAACCTGCAGGGGCGCTTGTTTGGGGCGTCCCGCCTTGATCAGGGCGACTCTAGAATCAGATCAGGGCGACTCAAGAGTCAGATCTGCCTGATGGGTCAGCGCTTTGCCTGTCATCGCGTCGTCACCTGTTGTTCTTGCAGAAACTATTTCGAAGTGTCCGTGGCCAAGTACAGAACGCCTCGCACATCTTCTATCATTGGCACGTGTTCGTACAGATATGCATGCTCAAAAGTGTCACACTGATCAGTGAACCTCGGCCATAGGTCATCATTTGCAGCTTGCATACATGTTGACGTCCCTGATACACCGGACATCAGTGCAGTCGGGATGGTGCTTCAACAAGCTTGCCTCCTCCTGCTCGAGCCACGGCTTCTTGGTGGAAGCAACTTTCTCCAGAGCGATCTTGACAGGCAAGAATACGGCACAACGCTCGGGCATATCAGAAAGTCTGTCTTGCCCACTTCAATTTTGTTTTGCACCGTACAGGTCCCGGTGCACAGCTGTCATCGCTGGCCGCTTGGCACCAAGAGCAGAGCTTGCAGGGGCCACAGGCAGTCATCAACAAGCACAAGCAGCAAACTGACCGCAATTTTAACTGGCTGTTGACAGCTGGAGCTGCTGCAGCTGGTGTTGCCGCAGCAGGAGTTGGCCTCCAAGCACACTGCGAATCAAGCAGCTATGCAGTTGAGCAAATTACCAGTTCCAGGTGGTCCAAGTTGCTAAAGCGCGTAGACCCCAGGCAACTGCTTCATACACGGGAGCAAAATGCCTTCCTGGAAGAGATGCAGGCTGACCCAAAAGTGAGCTAATACTACTTGATCCTGGCTGTGAAACTACACTATAATCAGAGACATTTGAAATGCATGATGCACTGTCTGGCATTCTTCAGCCTTTTCTTGCATCTGCAGGTAGCAGTAGTGCTAGCCTTGGCACTCCCGTTTCTCTCTCTCTCTTTTGGCTATGTTCCTGCTAAGCATGAGCTGGATGTGGCTGCTCAGCTGGTGCAAGCAAATGCAGATGAGCTTGATGGCTGGGAGATCAGCAGTCTTGTTTGGGCTGCTGCCCGATTAGGCTACAGACCAGCTGATCACGTCATGGACGCACTGCTGCAGCAGGTCCTGACTGTTTTTTTCTTCTGATGATTATGCAGCCGTCAACATGCTAGCCTTCATCTTGCGCTGCTTTGTGGCATATGGTAGTGATTCGATTAGCATCATGGCTTTTGTCCAAATCAAACAAGCTCTCAGGCTCATATGACCTCTAGGATTCAGTCAATGCATTCAGCTAACTTCACACTGAGGTCACTCTCGTGCTTCAACTACAGATGCAGAAGATACTTACCTGACTGCACTGAACAAGGTGCAGAGACCATCTTTTGCAAGTGCATCAGTATTTGACAGTATTCTACCCAGAAGGGTCTGCCCTTTCAGCAGTACTGTCTTTGACATGCAGGTCAAGCACATACTTGCCCAGCCTGTGAGCTCCAGACCAGCGATTGGTGCTCAGGAGGCTTCCATGCTGGTGTGGGCTCTGGCTGTGCTGCACGAGCTCACCCCAAGCATCTGGACTGCCTTGCTTGATGCCATTGCTGCTGCACCAAGCAAAAGCCTGGACAAAGTACACCGACTGAGTCACTTGTGTTGCATTGCCAAAGAGTACATCAAGCCAAATGCAGTCCCCCTTTCCAGATGCAGTGTCGGCTTGCGAAGGAAAGGATCACTGCAGCTTGGAGCATTTGTGCCAAGAGAGGAAAGATGTGACCTTGCATGCCTTGCCATGCTCACACCCATCCTGTCTCATGCTGCAGGTGACGCTGGTGCATCTTTATCAAGCTGGCATGTTTGCTGATCTAGACCAAATTGATGCTGCTCCCCGTATCACGGCCTCGGGTGCTGGTGATAAGTCTCAAGGCAGTGCCTCCTGGACAGGCATCAAGGTCAGTGCTGCAGAAGCGCCTCTGAAGGAGGAAGTCCAACACAAGCTGCAGCAATTGCCGCCAGGAATCTTTGACAAGTGCCAACAGGTGATTGCCTAGCCCTGTGAGCTGTGTAGCACCTTTGGCAGCGTCAGTCTGGCCTTGCAATGCCACTGCTGGAGTTTTGCACTGCTATGCCATTGGTGCTGCATGTTTGCCCTTTCCTGACGTCTGTTGTGATCCTGGACATGGGCATCGTAATTTGTCAGCTCAAAACGTCACCGCCTACTAAGTGCACATGTCAGTTCGCACAACATCCTACATGTCATGTTTTTGACAGCACTTGAGCAGAAACTTGAAATGCCTTGTTGTGCTAAAGTGCAAGGGCCTGCTGCATACCTCACACTGCAGCCTGCAGTGCCATATGTCAAGAGAGTGAAGCCCGTGCCACATGTTAAGAGAGTGAAGCCTGTGCATCCTCAGTAACACACAGACTTGTTCACGTTGCAGGTATACTCAGAGACTGCGCAACAGGCAGGCTTTGATGGGCCTTACCTGATTGAGCTGACCATCATGCTGCTGCTGAGCAAGGTGTACCCCTGCCTGGGGAGCAGCCCAGCCTACCGCCGCTACTTCCACGACCTCAGAGGCTCGGATCTGGCACGAGCGCGGCAGCTGACTGAAGATCCCTACATGCTCATCAAGTTCAAGGTAATGATAATTGGAACGTGTACTCAGCCAGCAGGCATCAGGTACGTGCGACTCTAAGTTCGAGGTAATGATGATTGGATTGTGTGCTTAGCCAGCAGGCATCAGGTACGAGCGACTCTAAGTTCAAGGTCACTGCTCCTTGCTCCTGTTGAGCTACTGCTACCCAAGTTGCTGTGCAATGCCTGGACTTGTTTCTTTGGCATGCTTAGCTACTGCTACCCAAGTTGCTGTGCAATGCCTGGATTTGTATCGTTGGGATGCTCAGCCGTAAGTGTGAGGTATGTCTATGTGCTCTACTTGCACACATCAACTTGCGGTGCAACCCAGGGTTGTGTGCTGTTGCTTGTTCGTCTGTTGTTGGACATGGGGATACACCCAGACATATCTGAATGTGCCTGTGGAATGCATGATACTGCAGCCTCTCCCTTTCATGGCTGCATGACACAGGAAGGGCCTAGCCACCTCTGTACAAGGAAGAGATGATATGCTGCTGCTTGCAGAGTGAGATTGCCAACAGGAGGGCACAGCAAAGCAACTTTGTGCGTCAGTTGGGCGACATCAGCCGCACCCTGAAGAGCATGGGCTTGTACCATCAAGTCCAAGTGAGCCACGCACAACACTGCTGCTGTCTTGCATACATATCTGGAGCAAGTTGATGCTTCTGCAGTTTCTCTTGTTCTCCTCTGCTTGCCATTTCGAGCAGCATACAGCGCCTGAAGGCAATATGCCTTGACAATGCCCATGATTTGCCTATCTTGTCCTGGTGACCAGCCCGGCGGTGGTCTGGCTGGTCGAGTTGATCACGAGCACTTCACACCAATTACCATAAGCCTTCAAGGTGATCTGTCAATTACAGGGCCCAGTAGAGGATGGCTTGGTGCATGTAGATATTGCATTGCCGGACTACAAGCTAGCGCTGTTCCTTGAGAACGCACACAAGCAACAGGGGAAGGAGGCCAACAGCAGCAGTGGGCAGGCTGATGGCACTACCCTCAATGGGTGCGCCTTTGGCTGGCTACTTCTCATGTACAAAGTCAATGCAATGTTGTTGCTGCTGTTCCCAGTGGCGCTGTCCCTGTGCCGGATGTTGGTGTACATAAAGGGATTGCTGACCAGACTATGCAACTCTGCCTGGCATGAGCAGTCTCTATGAACAACATGTTGTCATGCTGGTTTGATAGTGTGTGACCTGGTAATGCAGATATGTGGCAAATGAGACTCCAGGAACCAAACAAGCTAAGTTGCAGCTGCTTGAGCAGCTGGGCTGGAAATGCTACTCTGTCACATGGAGTGAAAGGTGAGATTGTGCGTGCTTTGTCAATCTGTCACTCGCCAGCGAGCATTGCTTGCAACTGTCTGCACAGCATCAGCCATGGCTTTGTCGCTGCAGGAACTAGCTCACCTCGAAAGCTTGTGCTGAATTGCAGGGGAAGGTCTGAGGAAGAGAAGCAGAAACTGTTGATGCAGCTCATAACAAAGGCTGGCCAGATGCACACAATGCAGGGCCGCATGAACAGCATGGTTCATGGGACACTACGAACTGTCGGGGACGAGAAGTCGCGCTTTCAAAATGCCTCTGTCGGCTACCACCTGAAGCGAGATAAACAATAGCTTTGACCATCTGCTTTTGACCTGGTCAATGTAGTGGGACCATACTTCATAAGAACATCATGCTACCCAGAAATGCTGATGACTTTGCACGACATATCTGTGACCACAAGTTTGGCAGTCACAGTGGATACCTGTTGCTTTCAAGCATTGTGCATAGCTAACGCGAGTCACTGCTAACTTTAGTAACAAGCGTGTCTATAGTTGCTGTTTTCAGACTTGGTCTAACAGCTATATCTGCAAAATGGAGCATGGTGCAAGTTACTCGAACGTGAAAGCTACAAGAACAGCTCCTAGCTGGCCCATGTCTGGGCTAAGGAGGTCAATGGCAGATTATCAGACCACTAATCATGACTGGGGCACTCTACCATGCTGCGCTGAATTCGATTCAGGAAGAATTCAGATTACTTGGCATTCGAAAGGTGCTTCTTCTGAAAAGCATCAATCAAGAAGGCGTACTCCAGCGCTGAATTTTCCAGCAGGTCTGCCTCATGCACATAATGTCCTGTGTCAGAGCTACTAAGCAGCAATATTGGAGATGGTCCAATCTGATGCTGCCGTAATTTTGCCACCCATTTGGCTGGGCCCCACACAGGCACACGGGGATCAGTCACAGAGCAAGTTGCCAGCACTGGTGGATACTCGGCTGTTTTTATATTCTGGTAGGGACAAAGCTCTCTCATCTGCAGCATCAAGAAAGCTGGCTACATGGAGCAGTCACTTTGGCAAGACAAGCACATTTACAAAAGAGTGCATCAAATTACCGGTGTTTCAAAGCTGCAATGTTAAATCGCTGCTGTGATCACAGCTTGGACTCCATCAGAAGCAACCGAAGTGTACACATGCAAAACGCGCTATGACATTGAGCACTGCATGTAAGAGAACTGTCCTTGTGGAAACTGTGCTAGCGTTCTCATCATGGCAGGTGGTGTTGGAGTGGCTGTAATGCTACTTTTGCTTGTTGCTTACCTGCTGAAGCACAGCAGGGTCAGCAGGATCTCCCCATTCGCCATACTCATGTACTGTCAGGGGCAGCTCAGGTTGAGTCATCGATGTCAGGAAGTCCACAAAAGGCACTCGCAGTATTGCTGCCAACAGGTCATGGGGCCGCCTGAACAGTAATAACAATAGTAATAATAAATTTGCTTTGCAGCTCATGATGAGCTAGGTATGTGCGGGACACGTCTTGTCTCTCCAAAGCAGTCTGTGTTGCGCATCACTATAAGGTCTAACAATGCCTGAACAGAGTCTGCCACCAGTCACCAGTATTGGACTGCATCTATGCACCAGATGTGCTGCGCTGGTGAGCTTATAAGCAGCAGCATCAGCCAAATTGCAACATAGTTGTACATGGCAAAGCAGTATGTTGCCAAAACTGCCAGTTTGCTGCGGACAGCAATTGCACACAGTGCCTGATTGGATGCAATTGATCACAGTGTCAGCAGCACAGTGTCATCCTGAGCTTCTACGCAATGGTTTCACAACGAAGGTAGCATAAATGTCATTTGTGCCACAGAGGCAGGTGGCAGCAGCAGTGGCATGCCTATTGAGCAGGGCACCAACAAGCAGCCCCCCAGCACTTGCAGCTTGTACCCCAACCAGGCCTTTCCTGCTGTACCCTGCGCACAGCATTCACACAACTGACAAGACATGAAGCAAAGGAATTGCCACTATACTACAATGTGTGTTGATTGAGAACCGTCGCAGCAACATCACTTTGTTGGGGAGCATGTAGCAAGACACGTGAGATCATGCTGATATGTGAGCGCATGAAAGGGCACAGCTGCCATTCCAAAAGCAGCATGGCACATTGCAGTAGGCGTTTGCTGTGGGAATGATCTGGGTCTACCTTGTTGCAGCAGGTAGTCCAAGCAAGCCTCCAAATCCAGCAGGGAGTTCATTTTGTGCAATGAGCGCCCTGCAGCATGCCACCTGCAGCTACCAATAGCCTTTTGAGGTCACATGCGGTCAACAGCTACATCAAACTATCAAGTTTTTCCTTTGCGAAGCTTGTACGTCAGGCAATGCAAAGCTGCAAACGCAAACTGCAACAATGTGCAGCAGAATGCCCGTCGGAATGCTGTGCACCATTACTGGTTTACTTTGGGCGTGACACTTCTTGTTTGAGCGACAGCAACAGCCATCCACTGCAAGGTAGTAAATTCATGCTCTCTGTCGCTTGACCACCATGTGAGTAGGATGAAACATGAGACCAGTGACAGCTATTGCATTGCACCTTCTGCCCAGCTCCCCACCCCCCCGGACATGGGCAAAAGCGATGACCCAGCCCCTGTCTAGCAACACCAACCTCTCAGGCTCAAAACCAGTCTCAAGGGAGATGCCATATGCCCCATACACTGTCAACAGAGCTGGGTGACTGCCATTCAGCAGCAGCCCTTTCTTGTGCAGCACTGTCAATGGCACCTGTGAACAGCATCAACTCTGGAACACCAACCAAGGCATGCAGTTTGAGTCGACTCAATGTGCTTGCTTAGCTGCAGGTCTGTGAGCGCATGTTGTGACACCCTCTGTTCAACACATCTATGCATGTTGCAAGGACGAACACAGGACTGTGCACCTGATCTACAAACTCACATGATAAGCCGAGGCTGATAGTCATGCAAAACATGCATCAGCTTTCACAGGTGTCACCTGTGTGCCATCAGCAGCTGTTGCATACTGTACTTGGCAGACATACTGTTCCGGGTCATGTCCGCGCAACTGTTCTGCCCCCAGCAGCTGCAACTGACCTGTGTCCAGATGATAGTCATACACATGCTGGGGGTGCACGGGGGATGCCACGTGGAGCCTCACGGTGCGTGTGTGATGGTCTGGGTTGGCACCAGGCTGGATGGATAGAGCCCAGGATGGAAAGCTCAAAGTGTTAAGCTGAAGCTGCTGAGCCGGCTGATGATGCTCTGCAATTGTTGCACCCTGCTGCTGCTGCTGTTGCTGCTGCTGCTGCTGTTGCTGCTGCTGTAACAAAGCTTGCTGACTCTCCTCATGCTGCAGCTTCTGCTGTTCCTGCTGCTGCTCCTGCTGTAACAAAGCTGGCTGATTGTCCTCATCCTGCAGCTTCTGCTGCTGCTTCTGCTGTGGCTGCTGAAGCTGCTGTTCTTGTTCAAGCTCATGCTGCTGACACTGTGATGTAGGCAATGTGTTGTGCACTTCCACAGCGACATGGGCAGTTCGCTGCTGCTCACTTGTCAAAGCAGCTGGGCTGTCTTGGAATTCGCCTGCTGCCTGTTGCTGTGATTCTGCAGCTTTGCTTGCCTGAGCCAGCAGGTTGAGCACGGATACAGCAGGACGACCTTGTTGGCGCTCATACAGCACTGCATGTGAAGCATAAACCTCCAGGTCCTCAATAGCAGTACCAAGCTGCTCAGGCACCAGAGGTTTCCAATGTGCTGAGCAAGGTGTATGCAGAGGTGCCGTCATGAGCTGATAGTTTGCTGCTCCGTTGGCATTGGTCAGAATGTAGAGCTGCCCTTGGGAGTGAGAAACGAAATACTCTAAGCCGGCTGTACGAGGCTGGACTAGCCTCAAAGGCTGATCGGGATCAGAGCAGCTGAGCAGATGCACCTGCAGAAAGACATGACACAGGAGCTTAAATGCAACGCAATGCAATGCAATGCAATACAAGGCAGGGCTTATGTCACAGGCATCAGTGGATCACAAAATCTGCTAAACAGCAGCTGCATTGTACACAGTGCTGCCTCATGAAGATATGATATGGACCAGGAACCAGATGTCACCAGTTGCAACATTGGTGGAGAAATACTGTGTCAGACCGCGCACAGCTAGTTGCCTTGCTGCATAGCATAGGGACAACTGGTGTATTTTGCCTAAGTGTTCTGCATGTTGCACAGTGAGAGTCTCTTGGTGAGAGAGCATGGCAAAAGTAAGGAAACAGTCAGATCAGTTGACGGTTTCTGCGCAGATCACCTCAGAAGCAGTTTTGGAATTGGAGTTGATTGTCACATAGGCACCATCTGTCATGGCCAAAGCCAGGAAGCAGTCTTCATTATCCTCTTGCAGCAGACACACGTCTTTCTCTTGTTGCTCGCCCAGTCTGTGTTTCATTACCTGCAAGTCAACAGATGGCTACCTTGCATGGTATCAGACAGCTGTCAATCTTGCAGAGGCCTGTCACGAAAGACAATGGCAAGTGCAGCTGCATTCCTGCATGGTATCAGTACACACTGTGGTCTGCCTTATGTTGGCAGCATGAATCACAGGAATCATGACATAAGCACGGATGAACGCACATATTGCTTATGGTATCACAAATAAGGACAATGTGGAGATAGCTGGAAGCCTGGGGATGTAGAAATGTGTTGGTGGTATGCGTAGCAGTGAGCGCAACAAATAACAAAAGGCAAACATGTTCAGTAGCAGGTCTGTACCCTGAATGGCCTGCCCTGAGCATCTGGCTGTGTGTACACCAGAGCACTGTTGCCTGCCCACTCAATGCTTGTCACATCTGCCAGCGTCTCAAGCTCAATGACTGGTCCTGCATAGCCACTAGGTAGCTACAAACTAAAAGCTAGCCTGGCAAGAGTGAGTGCTGACGTCAAGCATCGCCACTTTCATTTTGGTTGTGCAAGGGCGTTGCTTTACTGTGGTTTTGCCAAGCACTGTGTGGTGTGGCTTGCACTGAGTCATAGGGTGCATGCTGTTGCCTGTGCAAGGGTGGTGACATACAGCGCACCTTCAATGGACTGCAAGCGTGCTTCAAACACTTCACTGCCATCTTTGTCCACTGTATATGCCATTCTTTGCTGATCAGCAGATAGCTTGACTTGGCCCACGCTGACAAAGGCGCTCTTTGCTTGTATGTGATTGACATCGAGAACAACCTGTTCTTGACCCTCAAAGTCTGTGCGGATATATGTTGGCAGTGGCCTTGCTTTACTTTGTTCGGTGCGGTAGCTGAACTTGCCCCATCTCTCTGGGAATGTTACCTGTCAAGTACTGAGTTGTTATTTGGTTTGTCAACAGTCTGACTGTAAGCAGCATCAGCCTTTGGCGTATACCAGCTGACTTTGCTCCTTAGTTTCCAGCTCTTTGCGCAGACACGCCAGTAGTTTCTTCCACTGCTGAAGGTGTTGCCTGGCATAGTGTGTTTCCTGATCCAGATGCTTGTCGAATGCTTTACCTCTACCCTCCATCCAACTGCAAGTGAAAGGTGACTAATCTCAGAGTGACCAAACAGTACATGCCAACAGACTTCCTTATACGCCCTGGCGTTAGCACCTGTAATCATCCTTCCAGGTGTGCCCATATGCTCCTCGGTGTGTTGGCTGTCCTCTAACAAGGGGTATACTGATCTGTCTGCTAGACCATAGTGAAAACAGGCAGAAGCCCCTGCAAGCTCCTTCTTGCCAGGAGGCAGTAAGCAGTTGCTGTTTGAAAGTGTTCAGACTAGCTGCCGTGATTGACGTCGTCAGCATTTGTTCAGACTCGTTAATCTGCCAGACTGGCAGTGCTAAGGACTACCAGCGTATGCATTGATCTACTTCGGTTGCTTTAGTTGCCTGCAAAAACTCTGGAATTGGAGACCAATAACAGCGTCGCTGTGTGCTCCACAAGGACGCCAGCGGGGATGTTCGCACGGCAGCCACGGTTACGGCTGCTGTACCAACGGATGCAGCTGGGACGGCACCAGCTGCACAGCCCC
>JAABUP010001606.1_pt1 | contig 47167 bp, 69 predicted proteins | sample 5559201 | NCBI WGS metagenome assembly JAABUP01 (sample SAMN10711887, study PRJNA513373) | rock metagenome | isolation source: Antarctica rocks | place: Antarctica
TTTTGTGGTCTGAGTTCCTCATCTTGGGGCACCTTTGCATCGTTACAACCGTCTGGCATGCTCTCGTGCAGAATTGGGATGTCGACTTGTCGTTGTGCTTGGCGCCAAAACCCAAATAGACAATTATTTGAGCATGCGAGGATTGGAGCCAAAGAATGTAAAGGGCTATCGCATTACTGATGAAGATGCAATGCTGGCAGCAATGGAGGCAGCAGGCACCTCCAGAATGCTGGTAGAAGCTCAGCTCTCCAAGGTACAACACATAAGCCCCCTGCAATGTGTTATTCTCCTGTGCTTGATTTTGTCACTGCTATGCATCGTGTGCATGCATCAGCCTTGCTGGTTATACAAGTGCATGCAGCACCAGTTGTGAGGCACTCTGCCACGGGGTGCAACACACGCAAGGTTTTTTCAGCATTGCATTAGCTGGCATCAGGCTCAAGTTGCCAGCCCGCATTGCAGTGCCCTCAGTTGCAGTGCACAGTTGCTGGTTAGCTCACATGTATGCAACTGTGCGACTTTGCATGCTTGTCAGTGGTCATGCATGCTTGCACCAGTTTGATCAGGTCTGACCCATGCAGCATTCATAAAGCACACCATCTTACATAACGCAGGCGCCAGCTGTCTCTGTCATACGGCGTCACACGCGCAGCTCCAATTCCTCGGACGAGTTCCATTTTGCACCAGCACTGCGAGTGGTCAGCGGCAACTATGTCACCAGCAAGAGGAGAGGAGTAGTGGACGGCGTTGACTTTGGCAGCACCGGCAGTGTACGCTTTGTACAGCATGAGGCAATACACCAGCAGCTAGATCTAGGCCACCTGGTCTTGCTATCCAACCTGGGCTACAGTGCTTCTGGAGAAGTGCTCAACTGCAATACTTTTGATGTGGCCACCCATGCTGCCATAGAGCTCAAGGCTGACAAGATCATGTGCATTACTATGGACGATGTCAAGTCTCTAAACATGCCGCAATGGCTGTCACTTGGCGACGCTGAGGCACTCATCAGCGAGCGCTTGGCCGGGGTCGGCAGTGACATAGCTTGCAGCATAGATGAGACCTGTCCTAGCTTGGACGGCACAGCAGTTGGAGCTATCAACTCCGCAACTCCACCAGTGTATTCCAGCAATGGCAATGGCAATGGCAGCAGACCACCAGATCAAGCTCATTTGAATAATGGCAACAGCAATGGGGCCATGGGCAGTGTAAGGCATCAGACACTTGCAGAGGTGGAGCTAGACATGGACTGCTGGCAGGCCTTGAACTTCCCCAATGCCATCTTGACGGCGGTTGTTGGCTGCAAAAGTGGTGTGAAGCGGGCGCATCTCGTGGATGCTCGCCAGGACGGAGGCTTGTTGCTTGAGCTGTACTCCAGGTGTGCTCATCATTGCTGCAGACTCATGCCAAGCTGCCTTGTGTCCTTGCCTGACTGCGTGACGCTGCCCTTGAGACTCTCCTGTCCTACATTACAAGTCTCAGCAAAGCACCATTGATGCATACCTACATCTTTTCTGCACATCACCTTACCCATGCACTGCCACTCCAAAGGATGCCGTGCACATACAGTTGGATGCACTGAGCCCATCAGCACTTGCATTCACTGCAGAATCAAGCCACACCTGGAGGAGTTCGAGCAGTACTGCTTTGGTTGTGCCTGCATCTGGAGAACAGTTGTGGGTTTGCAGGGATGGGGTGGGCACCATGATATCCACAGATTTCTATGAAGGCATCAGACCAGCTCAGCAGGTGGACCTAGACTCTATAGAGGGCTTGCTCAGGCCCCTGGCTCAGGCTGGGGTCACGAAAGCCCGCTCAAGAGAAAGCTTGATGCGCGACCTGCACAGCTTCACTGTCTTGGAACGAGAGTCAGAGGTACTACCACTCAACATCTCACGCTGCACCATGGTACTTGCTGTAATTTCCTTCAGGCCCTTACATGCCAGGGTGTACAGTCATTGCTGTCAAAGTGTGTTTGTTAGGTGCTGTAACATGCAACCAAAGTCAATGTCTTCACATGCATGTCACAAAGAGCTGGCATGCTTTTGGTGAGCATTTGAATGCAAAAAATGCACCGAAGAAAGGCCATGGGCATTTGCTGACCAACAGTCAAAGCATAAGAGTGCATTTGGGTCCTTAAGGTACCAGCTTTGTGTGACAGCACAGAGTACTGTGGATTGTTGGTGAGAAGCCCTGCAGCAAGTGGGCCTGTGACTGTGTGATGCAGGTGTTGGCATGTGTCCTGCTGCAAGACTTGGGCCGGTCAGCAGATGGAGCCAAATGTGGCGAGCTAGCTGCATTTTGCGTGCACCCTAGTCATCGAGGTTCAGGCCGGGGAGACAGCTTGCTAGACTATGTTGAGCAAAGTGCTAGGACGCGCGGCATACAGCGTCTAGTCTTGCTCACAACGCGTACAGCGGATTGGTTCATGCAGAGGGACTTCAAATCAGCAGGTTGTGCACATGAAAGCCATGTATTGCCGGAGTCTCGTAGGCAAGCTATTGATCCAGCTCGCAACTCACAACTGTATTGCAAGGAGATTGTAGCATTGAATGACACAGTGCAAGCAGCGCCGGCGGGGAAGAGAATTGGCTTCTGATGAAATGATGTTGGCTTGCCAGGATGTTTCTGGTGCAGTGTGGTGTGTGATGTATTACTAGTGTTGTCACTTGCTATTACCTGATTGTGGCTTGATTACGGTCCTTACACTGTTGATTGGTGAGGTTGCATGCATCTGGCCCATGCTTTTGTTTCAAGTACAGTTTATCTCATTACAGGCAACAAATCTGCATATGAATTATCACACCTTGACATTGGTCAAGCCAGGTCAATACAAGACGTTCAAGGTGTTATCATTAGGTGTTAAACAGGCACCCAACTTGGGTGCCTGTTTGGTGCACAGGCAAGCACAAGACGGTCAGACCGTCCCAGGATTTTATTTGCAACACATTGATGCTATATAATGCTGCAAATGATATCACAACGCAGGCAGGATACCGACCACAATTTGTTATATGTAAAGCGCTGCCATGCACGCAAGGACAGCACATTGCGTTGTACGTTCTTATAACAGTGCGGAGGTTGTTTTCAGGCTGGCTTTAAGAAAATACGTATACACACACATGGCCTACTTCAAAAATGGTGGTGAATCATCATACAGCAACTCAAAGCGCAATTCATTCACCCGCAGGACATTCATTTTGCATGACCACCTGCAAGGACAGTTCTGTTCTCTACACTGATCTGGATGACAACCAGATGATTTGCTGGGTGTGTGCGATACCATTGCTGAGACACACTCTGCAGGGTAGCTGTTGATTGCAACAAAACTCCCTCACACTCTAACCTAAGCCGATGCAAAGCATCATCAAGCTGTAGCTGACTATGGACGTATGCAGACAAAGATTTCAAGGGCATCGACTGCTGCACCCAGAGATATGGCAAAGACAACCTTGCATTTGCCTCTAGAGTCTGCAAAAAAAGTCCTACCCTAGCAGTTGAGGCAAACATAGCTTGAGACTGTGGTGGACTGACTTGGGTGGATTGGAGCGTTTGGTTTGGTGGCCGACTCACATCAGCAACAGCAGCAGCAGGAGAGGGGCCAGAGCTTAGGATTGGAGCGTTTGTAGTGGGTGTTTTGGCGCCAGTTTTCTGTTTTTTCACAGGCAAAGATGCTCTAAACTTTGCCTCAGCATCATGTCTCTCCTGTATGCTTTTCTCCACATCAGCTCGGGGGAACAGCTTTCTGATCATGTCTGCCAGCATGGGATCATACTGCAGCTTGCCATGCTGAAACGGCTGGGGACCAAAGACAGTCTGTAACCCAGCAGCTTTGCAGACTGGACAGGTGTTCTTGGTGCCGCCAAACAGTACGTGCTGATCTATGCAGTCCCGGCAGAAGCTGTGCATGCACTCCGGCGCTGTAACAGGGTCTTTGAGAACCCCATTGCACAGATCGCAGGACAAACATGCGGCTAGCTTCTCTTTGCTTCTCCACACCACGCTGTCATCAACAGTCCCAGTATCCTTTTCAGATGGTATAGTACTCTGCTGGTCGTTGCTGACTGCATGACTGGCCTGCACTTCTCCATCACAAGGGTGGCCAGAGGCCGTAGATGGGCTTTTGCCCACTGAGGAGCTGCTGACCTGAGGAGCAGTTGGAGGGGAAAGCTGAGCTGCCTGATGTGTACTGGATGATGTGGGCTGCTGGCTGGAAGGTCTGCTGATCACAACAGCATCATCAGATGCTTCAGAGGCATCACGCTTGCGCTTCTTGTTGTCAATAACAGGGCTGCTGTGCTTGCTCTCCTTATGCTGTCTGCTGTGGGAGCTTTTGGTGGGAGTGCCATTTTGGCGGTGGTGGACTGCAGGGGGGCTCTGCTCGGTGTCTGCTTCTTTGTGCTGAGGCGCATTACCAGCCATGGCGACTGCTGGGTGAGACTATACTACATGATGAGGTCGCACCAACAATGCTTCTGCCTTGTCTGAGCTGTCCTCAACGCAGCTTGAGCTGCCACCATATGCCTTCCACAGCTGGCAAGTCCCAGCACTTGCAGTCACCTCAACTTGGCCTGGCTTCCTGCAAATTACTTCATTTGGTTGTAAAGGCTCTTTTGTACGTACATGCTGATGAACCTGAGCCGCACATATACAGCAACAAGTGACACCTAGTACATATTGGTGACACCTCGCAAAAATGCCCCTCAAGCCATTTGCGGAAACATGCTTGTTGTTTCTCATGTTATGTTTGTACAGTCACAAAGGCACGGGTTGTTTGGCATGTGAAGGCCTGACGGAGGTGCACAACAACGCACCTATATCAGGGCGGTTGAACGATCGACACCGATCAGAGCCTTCGAGCCAGCCTGAGTTCAAAAGGCTACGTCAAACCTCCACGGCGAAATAGTATAAAAAGCTGCTCTTTGTTGTGAATTGGGTGCGTACACCGCGCTGGCAAACCAGCTACCCCACAAGCAACCAGAAAGCTGCAGTCCCAATTTGATGTCGCACAAACATACAACGACTCAGCACTGCAGCAGATCCAGTGTGTGGTGTGCCTTCGATTCCGGAAGGATATTTTGCGGTTGCAGCGGTACATTTGCCTGCATGAAGTGCATGAAGACCATCGAGCCGATGCAGGGCATGCCGCAGCATGCCCTGCCCTTCATAACATGGCTCATGGTATCATTGCAAAAAATCTTGCAGGAAGGCCAGATCACAATTTTGCAATAATAAAAACATCGGATTGCTGTGCAGGGTAGTTGCCCAACAGTTTTTGCCTGAAGCTTGCATCAATTACCAGTACAAGATATCCTGTCAACAATCACGCTGCTGGCAGGTATGCTGTCCTGAACATGAGTGCGCGGTGTGCCCCCCAACTAAATGACCTCTCGGACTGTAATGCAGCGGTATGGGCTGTCATCGATAGGGTGTTTGTGTAAGCATTTCACGGGCAGAAGATGAGATGCTAACACAGTTGTACGCAATGCGCGAATGCGCGCATGCACGCTGAGTTCAAACTTTCAAGCCCTCGACGACATTAAAGTACATTTACGTCTCTGACTTTGCGAAAGCGGTTAAGCTGCAGCAGGCAGGATAGGACATTTGTTGCCTTTGGTGATCAGACCGTTCTCACCATAGTCGCATCCCAATGGACGCCACCGTGCCAGCACCTGACGATGTTGAGCTCGCCGGGATTTTTGACGTCAGCGTGCAGTATCTGCTTCACAACCACATGCAGGTCTGTAACACATACCATAAGCCTTGCCCACGCGAACTTATATGCCGATGCGCTGGGGTAAACATTTGCTGTTGGTTGTAGGAACTAGTCCAACTGGTGCAGAAAACAGAAAAAAATGAGCATTATTCTATTTGCATAAACATGATGCAGTTGGCAGCTTTTGACATCGGATTGACAGAGACACTGATTGAGCATCCCAGAGAAACACTCCTTGTGCTTGACAAGGCAGCTGTTTCAGCACAATACAAAGTTGTACAGGAACACCAGACACAAAGTGCCCTCTCAGTCAAGGGTCTTGTGCATGCCAGAGTATGGGGCATGCCTTTCCACTTAGATCACACAGCTGCTTCTGTCTTCCCAGGCATTGGCAGCATACGATCTTGTCATGTGGACAGACTTCTCACGGTATCTGGGACAGTCGTACGCACTGGCAGTGTCACCATGATTGAGTCACACAAATTGTATGAATGCACCAGGTGTCATGACAGGTGATTGCATCATCAATTGCTGCAGCAGCTACTGTGTCCATGCAAGTTGCTGACCGCCCTTTGGCTAGCTTGGCTATGTTGCTGCTTATGTTCTTGTGCCCATGAAATGCAGAGTCCTGATACCAATCAGTCCAGACGATGCAGAAACCAGTCCACCCTCGTCACCTTGTCAGGTGCACAGCGGCAGGCACATTTGCAAAAACACCAAGTACAGACTTGCACCAAATGTGCTGATTCACACAAACTATCAGGAAATCAAGATTCAGGAGAATGCAAAAGCCCTTGCTGTGGGGAATGTGCCCCGCAGCATCTGCGTGCTTCTCCAGGATGATCTTGCAGACATGTGCCAAACAGGAGGTGTGTGTGCATGGATGTTTTGTCCACAAAATGGTCATGGAAAGATGCCTGTTCATGGTGTCACTAACAACATCTGCGCCCTTAGACTAATACCTGTGGCGTGCAGATGATATTGAGGTGACTGGCATTGTGACAAGGCAATGGCTGTACAGCATGCCAGGCGCCCGATGTAACACTGACATTCTGCTGTCAGTAAATCAGTTACACAAAGCACAGCGCCAGCAGCTATTGACAGAAGTTGATCCTCAAGCTATGCAAAAGGTTTGCAAGTTTTGGAAGGATCATGCAGACTGCCCCCTTGCTGGGCGCAACGCCATACTGGCAAGCATATGTCCTCAGCTTCATGGCTTGTGCATGATCAAGTTGGCATTGATGCTCATGTTGATTGGTGGTGAGCAACGAGTCAGCAAGACAGGCGGTCAGGTCAGAGCTGAGGTGCACATGCTTCTTGTCGGCGACCCGGGCACAGGCAAGTCTCTGCAGAAATTGCTACCTTTCCTTCATCTGGTCAGCGGCAGCTTGAGTTGGTGTTGTTGAAATATGCAACCTAAGCCAATGCGTCCAGTATCTTGGTGGCTATAACCTGAAATTCAGCGTTCTGCCTATGCACAAGTGGCATGAATGTAAGGGACGTGCGTGTCACCAGAGTGATCAAATTGATCTGCTGCATCATGACCAACATTTTCTGACATTCATAACGGTGGTCCTATGGAGTCTGAAAATTGCCTTGCTTTCCGCTGCTATTGTAGGCAAGTCTCAGTTCATGCAATATGCTGCAAAGCTCAGTCCCAGAGCTGTCATGAGCAGTGGACGCGGCAGCAGCAGTGCAGGCTTGACAGTCACAGCAATCAAGGACGGAGGCCAGTGGGCTCTTGAGGCAGGAGCTCTAGTCTTGGCTGACGGTACATTTCTCCCTTTTTCAACTTCCATGAGCTCAATGTGAAAGTGTCACAGACTGGCAGACCAACTTCATGCTCATATCTTCTCACCCATGGCAAAGTTATGTACACACTTTCATGCATTGCAGATGCCAATTTGGCATTCTGTCCAGTGAGCACTTTTGTCATCTGAGCAATGTGCCAAATCCTATTGACAACTGTGCTGTGGACGTACTAGGGGGTGTATGCTGCATTGATGAATTTGATGGCATTAAAGAAGCAGACAAGACCAGCATTCACGAGGTGATGGAGCAGCAGACCCTGAGTGTGGCAAAAGCAGGCCTTGTCACAAGCCTGACCACCCGCACCACTGTCTTTGGTGCAATGAATCCACGGGGCAACCCTAGAGATTCTATTGCTGAACAGACCTCCCTGTCTGGTCCACTTTTAAGTAGATTCGATATCTTACTGCCAGTCCTGGATGCCAAAAGCTCAGACACAGATGAGTTGGTGTCAGAGCACATCCTGACAAATCACCAGATGCATCGCTTTGCTGATGTGCAGGTGGGATTACGTCACATGCATGCAATGCATTTGTGTGTTGACAGCAGTTTGCTCATCCTTTGCATTGTATGAGTATGTGTTGAGCTTCTCCTACAATTGTGAGCATGCATCCCCCATTGATGCTCAGCCATGCTCAATTTGGAAGAGTGCGACTCGGCAGCCTGGTATACTACTGGGCTTCTCAATAAATTGACGCCGAAAGGTGTAGTCTTTTCTTTTCTCTTTTCTTTTCTTGGAAGAGCGCATGCTGTGACTGAATGCAGGATTGGGATATTGACACAACACGGCAGTATCTGCTGTGGGTCAAAGCTACCTTCCATCCTGAGTTGAGTGTTGAGGCTGAAGAGGTATTGACTGGATACTACAAATTACAGCGCACTGCTATTGATAGGACCTCAGCTCGCACAACCGTGCGTATGCTGGAGAGTTTGGTCAGGGTTGCACAGGCACATGCCAAGCTCATGGCCAGAGACATTGTCACTCAGCAGGATGCTGTTGTTGCTGTCAGTGTGGCAGAAGCAGCATCAAGAATCTTGAGCAGCGGAGTACAGTTCACAGTTGGAGCAGCATTCTGCGATGATCCTGACGCAGCCTATGATGCAGAGTCAGAGCATTTGCTGGGTGCCATCAGACACATGGATAGTGACAGTGAGTTCGAATGAAAACACATTGCAGCCATATACAATCATTGATCAGATGTTGTGATACCCATGCAAATTGAAGGAATTGTCAGAGCAACTGCAGCCCTTTGTTGCAAGTGGTCTGGATTGACTTGGGCGTTGGACTGCTGAATTCAACAGCATTCAGATAGTGTGTGCTTTTTGATACTGTCCTGGTGTTTACCCTGCCATGACTGCAAATCACACACGCTGTCATTGAAGTTGTGCATCATTTGCTTGTCTGTCCTGCTTTCGGAAATGCATCAATGCCAGAGCTGCCTCAGAGTTGAGATATGTGATGTTACTGTGGAAACTTCATGGCAGCTTGATCTGGGTCCTCAAAATACCACAGAACATGTGGTGATCTGTCAAAATAGGTGGAAAATCAGCTCATGTGAACATTTTCAGAGCAACCAAAAAGTACTAGCCTCCAGGACAATGGCAAGCTCCCTTGGCCTAGCTGGGTAGTCTTGCATGCTTCCCAGTATTCTTTGACGACAGAGCTTCCGGATGCAAAACTTTCAAGCTCTTGTTGCAAATAGTCAACCATGTGCACTTCATATCAAGACAACATCAGGCACAGTCAGCGAGCGGTTTAACATTGGCATACACCTGTGATATTATCTCTGTCGCTCTTGACCAAAACGTCTTGGCGCTAACAAAGCAGTTCCCCCTGTGTAACCTGTCCTACTGGCGTCGCCGTGGGCCTGATGAGGCATGCCTGACCCTTATGCTGTCCTGGGCTTGACTCGCTCTGCGTCTATCAAACAGGTGAAAGCTAGTCTTTACTTTTCCAGCGCCATTTCAGCGTAGCGCACGATGTTTCAACCCGCATCGTCTATTGTGAACTCAGGTCAAGGAGGCCTATAAGAGACTAGCTTTACGTTGGCACCCGGACCTGTGCCCTGACCACGAGCGGAACCAAGCTGAAGCAGCTTTCAAGGACATTGCAGCAGCATACGCAAGAATCTCTAAAGGTGTCCCACATTGCCCATTCTACTTTTTTGCTGCAATACCTAGTCTCATTGTTGGCATTTGCTCAGGAGGCATACAAAGCCAGGCACAGCCACGCTATTCGACTCAAGCTCATGGAGGTGACAAACACCATCCTTTGTGCTGCTCAACCCTTCCCACTTGCCCTGGGCTGTCGACCTTGTGCTTCTGCTTTGCTTTGCTCGACTCTGCTCTGATAACATAAAGCTGCCTTGCTTGTAGACATTTCATATGCGGTGCAATGCAGGCACCAGGAAAATGTCAGGAGCACAGGCGTCTCCCAGCTTCACAAATGCACTAGTTGCTTTCTGCCTCATTGTACCATTGGTCATGACTGGTGTGCAATTTGGAAAGTGAGCGCTCGCATTCCAACCTGCAACATGATTGCAGTGCAAAGTGCATGACCTGCCTTGTGCTGGTACTGCTCCTCCTGCATAGCATTGCTGGCAAGCAACTGCCCACATCTGTTGCTGTGTTCAGGACTTATCCAAAATGGGAGGAGCAATCATGGCGACGACATGGCATCATGTCCCCTCCTGTCAACCCTTGGTTGAAGGAGGAGCAAAGAGCTACTGAGTTTAGTCACTTGAAGAGATGGCAGCAAGGCTCTCAAAATGGAACCAGTGACTCTTCAGAATGAATGTGTGTATCACCATATGTACATTATACAGCAAACTTGGTCTCCAGCTTCAGACAACGCTGTCAACATGGCACAAAACCATCGCATCCAGAGTTGCTCATGCAATGGCAAAATGACATAATGACGGTCCCTGGTGTACATGTGCCGTCATTATGTCATGTTTTACTTGTGGTTCTTTGAGGGATTTGGATGAGGGGTCCATCTGGTTTACTCAGCCTTAATCATTTTATATCAGTCTACGTTCATCATGATCTGATCAGTGTCTTGATGACCACCACCACATGAACGTGCTTCAGTACCTGGAAACTAAAGTCATGCACGGAGGCGTTTGTTGAGCACTGCGCACTTGCACAGGACTACTCTCACATTGTTTGAGAATTAAACAGACGCATGACATCATGTTTAGTCAAACAGCAGGATCTGATCTTATGAGCGGAGCCGACATCAATGATGAGCCGACAATATGTCTACCTGCCTATATACATATCAGCAAATGTCAATGTATATAGGCAGCTCATACGGTAACAGGCAGCTTGCTGTGCGACAGCAACACTGGTTGTTGATACTGAGCTCCCAAACAGCATTCTGGTTGCAATGTGGCTTACAAGCTGAAGGGGAAAAAGGGCCTCCACAGGCAACAACTTGTTCAACTATTTGCTTGCAGGACCTGATTTGCTATTGGTATGCTGGGCATGATGGCATAGTTGGGGCTTTCTCATGATGCAAAACAGACAGCATGAGGCGCATTTGCATGATGCAGTTTGTCAACAAACACTTGCAGCAGAGCAATCTGCACCAGTAACGTGTGCTTCCAGGTGACTGCTGAAAGTAACAAGCCTGGCCATACAGTATGGGCAGGTCACGATGCCTTGAGTACTGTGGCGGTCAGCCAAAGCTGGTTAGGGTTCCAGCAGAAAGACTGCAAAAGACAAGAATGAATACAATTGCAGGTCTCTAAATTTCGGTTGAGCTGCTTGAAATTTGTGCCTGTGACATTATGACTAGATCAAGTTTTATCTCGCAACCAGTCATCTTCGCATAGGAGTTGATATGGGCTCCAAACGGCATCCAGTAGGCATGTAAAGCCAGTGAATGTTTGACTAGGAGCCACTTTTCACACGCAACTGAGCTGGTATTCCCCGCAGTTTGCTGTTGGCTTGCTCATGGTGGGCAGTCGAAGTTCAACCGAGAAACAACTGCAAGTACTCACAGCACAGTGCCGCCAGAGGCGAACCGCTTCTCTTGGCATCGGCACACGTCAGTCCTGGCACGCATTGCGTGAGTAGCACCCGTCAGCGTAGCTTTCTGCAAAGAGTGATCGCCACTGCTGTCACTTGCAGTCACTGCTGCAGCTTACGGAAGCAGTACCACCTTCGGTAGGCCTGATTGGGGACTGGCATCTGTAAACGCAATCTCGGGAGATCAGCCTGATTTGCTGGCTTGGGGCAGATACAGAGACCCATCAAGGTCTCGGGAAGCCAAGCGAGTATCATTTGTGAGCCAAGAGCTAGGCCGGCGGGCAAGCAGCATTTGAAACAATGCAGATATTTGTGAAGACGTTGACAGGCAAGACCATCACTCTCGAGGTGGAAAGCAGTGATACCATCGATAACGTCAAGTCCAAAATTCAGGTACAGCGCTGTGCTCCCCGTCTGTAATTTGCAGCGCATATCGCTGCAAGTTTGTAATTGATGACACATGGCATAGTGTCCACTTGTAGTCGTATAAAAACCATGTGCTCCTGGACAGGACAAAGAAGGTATACCTCCTGATCAGCAGCGACTCATTTTTGCTGGTAAGCAGCTTGAAGATGGCAGGACATTGGCTGACTACAACATACAGAAAGAATCTACACTGCATCTGGTGCTGAGACTCAGGTACACACACTTCATGTCATGCTGTACATGTCAGCTTAAAGGAAGCTGTAACAAAATGCAGCCATTTTCACAGGCTGCACCTTAGCAGCATCACATTGTCCTGTTCACAGGGGAGGCATGATGATCAAAGTCAAAACCCTTACTGGCAAAGAGATCGAAATTGATATAGAGCCTTCAGACACCATTGAGAGGATTAAAGAAAGGGTGGAAGAGAAAGAAGGTATTCCACCCATTCAGCAAAGGTATGTGCTTGTTCATTGGATGGCATCACAAGTGGAGATCTTCATTGACTCGCTGCTGATGCATTATGAACAGCTTGTACACCATGGTGACTTGCAGGCTCATCTTTGCTGGGAAGCAGATGAATGATGACAAAATGGCCAAAGACTACAACATCGAAGGTGGCTCAGTACTGCATCTGGTAAGTGCATGCATGGCTTCTTGATCCATTCAGTGTTGAAGTGAAGATGTGCTGACATTGACTGCAACATCCCAGGTCCTGGCGTTGCGAGGTGGGCAATGAAATTTGCTGCACAATATCAAAGCTTTGAAGAAAATGCAGCTCCTTGCTGATGCATCCAGATCAGATATCTGGTCAGACATCGATTTCTTGTCCTGTTCACAGTTTCGTAGAATGCAACTTTGTTTCTGTAGCTGTGTTGTCCTGGATTCAGCGTGTCTGCTGCAAATCTGCTGTGCAACCCTATGACCTTGCACAGCAACAACACTTAAAGTCTTTGTTGCTAAGATCTGATGTCTAAGCACGTTCGAGGCGTGTTCACCTGAAGTGCCTGACAGGTGCAATACTGGGCACGGTGTGTTGTATTGGGCACGCACGAGGCATCATTTCCTGAATAAGTTACTGCTGGGTGACCAGCTGCATAACGCCAGGCGAAACGCCAGTTGTAACGCCAGCCGTTACGTTGACAGACTTGCGTCGATCTTGGACGGATTCACCGCTGGGTGTTTGCATGCGCGAGGTGCACATCGAATACCATGACTGCAACAATGTTCAGCTTCTGCAACGACGCATGTCGGTTTTATCGAACGACAGATCGCCATGTACCAAAGCTGCTGCGCCAAGACCTGTGCCTTGCTGCTGTGCCCCCCTGTGGTGGTACTGCTGCTGATCTACCTGGTTCTGGCTTACGTCTTGTCTGTTTTGCTGACACTCCTTTACATACCTCGACTGTTTGCTGTTCAGAAGCTATATTGGTGAGTGCATACGTGACGCTTTTGCAAGACCAGGTCGCCAATTGCTCAGGGACCCTGTCTTTACTGAACACCATCTGCAGGTGCTGTCCATTCATCCCACATATCTGGGAGGCTCAAACATGGTTCAAGGGACAGTGCATGCGAGTTGGGTTTGAGAGTACTTATACTATTATCGTGCTCAGACGCATGCTGACACTGCCCATCAGGCCACACCTTCCTGACTTCTACATTGTTGGGTTCCCCGTAAGTCAATGTTTGAGATCTATTTGCTACCTTTGCTTCAGACAGTCTGATACACATCTTGACGAATACCAATCATCAACCAATGGGTTTATTGCATGCATATGCAGAAAGCTGGGACAACGTCTCTCGCCAATCACCTGAAACAGCATCCTGCCCTATCTGGTCTGGATGGGTTGCCATGGCATGAAAGTCTGAGCAAGGAGTCACACTTCTTCAATGGAGTGCTTGGACGCAGTCATGCATCTTCTGCCTTGCTATACAGAAGCTTCTTCCCAACCATCTTATGCCGATGGTGGTCTGAGTATATCAGGGGTGTTGAAAAGGTGACACTTAAGAGTCTGGTGCTCATAGCCAAAGACTTGCAGAAGCAAACAATGTTGTGATGCCGTTCTTTTGCAGCTATTTCTGCATCTGCATTGTGTCTGCCAATGCTGAGAAGGTGAGCTGACAAGCACTCACGTGCCGTACTTGTCAATGCAGTGGATGTGTTTTGATGCTTGCCCAGTCACAGCCTGTCTACCTTACACGGCCAGGCGGATGAAAGCTATCACTCCAGATGCCAAGCTCATTTTCATGGTGGGCTTCTGTGATTCTGTGCTTATAGTAAATCTCTTGCTGCTGTTCTGGACTAGGCATGTAGGATGATGACCTTCCCATGCTGGCCACCATCCTGTGTTTGGAGCTCTTTGTATTGCGATCAACAGCTGTTGCTACTGCCTTTCCCATCATTATAACTGTGTGTGTGTGCCTTGTGCAGATGCGCGACCCAATGCCAGTCATGTTTAGCGCCGAGACAATGGTGAGTCTGACCAACATTGCTGCTGCCTTTGTCTATGCTGCAAGCATGTGACGTACTATACTGTCAGCGTCAAGGGTTTTGTGTACACCATTTGGCGTACACTTTGGCATCATCAGTCATACCAGTGGTACCTCAAAGAGATGTGTATATGCAGCTGGTAAACATGGGAGTGCCGTTGACATGGAGTCTGGTGGATCCAATGGCAACCCATGACCCTCGATTCCAGGCATGCCCTTTCCGCATGCACAAAGCCGATGCCCTTGCTAGACAGCAGATGCCCATGGCAGTGCACCTCATGTGTCCACCCATGCCAGGAAACCTCATGTGTCCACCCATGCCAGGATCATACACTAACGTGCCAGCTGGAATGTGTCTATTACATCTCACATGAATGCCAGCCTGTCAGCTTATAACACAGCTCTTTGTATCAGGGACCTTACACACAATTGTGAATTGTAGGAAAGCGAGGAGGAAGCTCAGCTCTGGAAGGATCTCAAAGATTTGCAGCCTTCAGATCCACTCCCACACAACATGCCTGATCTGTTCTACAGTCACCTTCACTCCCTGCTGATGTGTGGCCAGTATGCAGACCGGATCCACCCGTTCCTGCAGGAGTTCCCTCGTGCCAAGTGAGTGTCTTGCTGTTCATTGGCTAAATCACGACTTTCAGCTGCAATTTTCTCGTGAGCAGAGTGCTGTGTCATAGAGCTGTGCTTATGTTGATGCCAACATATTTGGTGTGGGCGCCTGCAGCATGATGTTCATTGATTTCAACGAGTTCACCAAGAACACACACGGCGTGGTCAAAGAGGTGTGCAGCTTTGTAGGAGCTGACCCAGCTCTATACAAGCACAAGGAGCTGCCACCTGGAATGAAGGTCAGTGCCAGCTTACAACCTTGCATGGGCCTGTCGTGATTTTTCTATCCCACTCAGCTTAATACGACTGCACCACCAGTCATCTTTTGTGTCAGATTTATACTGTGCATGACAGTGTCCATTGCTGTGCATGCCCAGTAGTGCATGAGTCGAGCTGGACACATTGGCTGTATTTCTGTTGTCTCAGAGCACAGCAGGCAGAAGTGTCTTCCTGGGTTTGTGAACAGACATGGGAGTGACTTGCTGGGTGTGCCTTTGCAGACTGAGTACCAAGGAAGGAGAATGCATCCCAGCGTCAAACAGCACTTGACAACCTACTTCAAGCAAAGCAACAACATGCTATATACCATGCTGCACCGCAACTTTCATTGGACCGATGTTGAGCAATAGTGTTTGATGCTGGCATAAAAATATGATAGGGAATTTGCCACCATGTTTGAAGCCAATGGTGCAGACACTGACAGCTTATTGCTTGACCAGCAAAGACTGACCATAGTTCTACCAGTGGTGTGTATGACAGCTTCTGCTGACATATCAAGACGTATTTTGGTTGTTGCGGTGCTGACTTCAAAATAGGAGTAAACCTGTGATGATATACTCAGGAGCTTCAGGACGCTCAACTTGACGCATAAGCCCACTATAGGGGAAGCTCTTTTGCCAAGGAGGAGGATTTTACATCTTCAGCCAACTTGCTAGGTTGTACAACTTGGATGTCACAAATTTTGAGGGCAAAATAAATTACATACCTCTCAGCTTATACAGCTTGTACATCAGAAAACTTTCCTGAGAGGTATGCTGAGGAAGATGAACGCTGAGGAAAGTCAGCACTGAGGCATATTTCAAATATGTTTCACTGATCATGCGAGTCTTTGCCGTCAGCATCTTTCCGGCACTGCCCTTTTGCATACTGTTTACGCCAAGTGGTGCATCAGGATAATGGCGGATGACTTCTCTGCGCTAGAGCTCGACACAGAACTTGATGACGACATGCGGGCTTTGTTTGGTGACAGCCAGGAACCCGCAGGTCCATCCATGCAGAGCTGCAGCACTTTGCCACCAGGTGCACAGCTTGGTCCGACACAAGCCAGGAGGCACATCCTGCCAAATCCCCCATCAAGACCGTGTCAGCCACAGACTGAAACAACTTTGCTGTGCATCACAAACAAGCGGCCTGCGCCTGAGCTCCACCATACTTGGCCACACAAGTCTCGACAGCTCGTTCAGGCAGCTGCGCAGTCACATGACGACGCTTATGACGACTTGGAGCTTGAGCCAACTGCACCTGCAAACAGCACTGTCAGCTACCAAGCAAACTCTTCCAGTGCTAGAGGTCAAAGCGCACCACTCAGCATGCTTGCTGTGCCATCCAACCGCTTCACTGCACCTATGCCTGCCGGCAATGTGTCAAATGCAACCTTAGATTCTGCTAGTCAAGTCACTGAGCAATATCGCAGTGCCTACTCTCAAAAGGCAAGCCAAGCCAGTGCCTCCTTACTAAACACATCAGCCCGGCACCAGCTTCCCTTTGCTCATGCATCTGCCACAGCCAGGCATGGCACCCCGTCGACAAGGGCAGCGCTGCCACGCCACACTGATATCAGCTCTGCCATGGTAAGCCGCATGCTTCTGCTGTCTGAGTGAACAACCGCTTTGTTTATCAGAGTGTTGCTGCTTCCCTGTTGCTTTGCGCTGTGCAGCACCCTTGGGTCAGATCCACAGCCCATGCACATGTGTGACTGTGGGCAGGAGGGGGTATGTCTACCTGGGCCAGCTGGGGCTTTGCAAAGAGCCCAGGCAGCTGGCCTTCAAATGCCACATCTGGCAGACCTGGACTTGCAATCGCAAAGTGCACAGACAGCCTCTCAGCAGCAGCTCCATCAGCAAATGCATCCAGACTTTGTGTCACCTGCATGGCATTCTGCTATGGAGGCTCTGGATTTGCTTTGCTTCTCAGGTTTGTGACAGCTGTGTTGCATTGCCTTAGCAGCCATGGATACATACATTCAGCTGTATGTGGCTGCCTGCAGAGACATCTCCTCTTCTGCAACATCATGTGAAGAAAGTCAAGCTCTGCCAGTCTTCCTGCAAACTGCCAAAAGTAAGTTCAACACTGTCTGTCTGGTCAGATTTGTGTGTGAGCCTTCACGCACCTGGTGGCTTGTGCAGATGATCCTTTTGGTAGAATCCCTCAAGTACACAGGATGTGGTGATGCTTTTGCTCAACTCAAGGTATGTTTGCTGTGCTGCTATGATGCTCGTGTGCGCATTGCAATGCCTGCACTGCAGAACAAAGCTGCAGCACAGCCAGCTGCCATTGTCATGAAACAGACTGCCTTGGCTGTGTTGGCTGTATAGCTATGGGCATTGCTGCAGGATCCTTCTGGTAGCATTGGTGCAGGCATTCACGCACAAGTTCTCCAAGCAGAGGAGGGGTTGAGTCCTGGTGCTGTGCTCATGCTGCAGCAGGTAGCCCTCACTGCTGTCTCTACCTCTTCCTCCACTCACTTTATCCCCCTCATTGGGTGGTTGTCCTTTTATGAGTCTGGGCAAATGGCGCCATCAGCGTTCCCTTTACTAACATGTGACGTTGTATGTCAGGTGCCATTGCTTGTCTTGTCCAAGACAATCAAGTATCTGTGTATTACTGTGGAGAACATTGTACAGGTGAGAGTACAATCATGCACGGGTTGCCTGCTGCACAATTTGTGTTCACACAGGAGCCATGTAGCTGATTTCTGAGAGGCAGTTGCAGGTCATCAATTGTGACTGACTGGAGCCACATCCCTGATGGCAACAAAGCAGGTTACAGCTGGCATTACATCGATTTTGATTGCTAAAAGGTGCTACCTCTATCACCAACACATACACACACGGAATAAATGGGGTTTTGATCCTCAAAAATGCATAGCAATGCTTGGCAGTCAACAGCCTTCCAATAGGAATGTGGTTGGAGCAAAGATTGCATGTAAAGCGGCTCAAGCAAGCAACAAGCTTGGTGTGGTACAGCGTGATTGTGCTGGTCACATAGCAGTGCTTGTCCATTGCAACAGTAAAGATCAGATGTGCATTGGCTGAACAGCCAAACTAGCTTGTTTGAAGCAGGTTTATTCTTTCTGGTACTGAGTGCAGTGAAGCACGAGGGGCCAGGCCCCAGCAGAGTGGTTTGGTGGCACTTAACAACCTATTGAGTGAGTCATTCATTTAGTGGTTCTATATGACATGGTGATTTTTTCCATATAACCAAATCAGATCTGTGGTTTCTGTAAAGCGAGCAGGTCCGTGTGTTATCGTGATAAAGACTGCATCAGTGGCAGAGTCTGCTGCCGTGCTTGCTTTGTTAAAGGCATCACATGAATACCTGCAACATCTGAGAACTGGAGTACCTGCACTCGCAATAGAGCTGTCAGATCAGCAGTTACTGCTGCATTGTGCAATTGCTTTGAGTGATGAAGTTGTCAGACCAGGCAATGCTCACCCTGTGTGCAAGATCTGCATTGTACTTCTGACAGTAAGCTGCTAAGCACTGTTTGCTTTCTGCTGCTGCATCAGTAAATGGTTGAACAGCTGATGCAGCTTCTGGCAGATGAGACGCTTGACACAAATACAGCCAAAACCTCATGTTGGCTGCTGAGCTGACCATTGGACATCCAACTATGAGCCTTGTCTTGCCCAGCACCCTTTGCCTGAAGAAAGATACAGGCACATAAACAGTGTCCAACCTCAGTGCGTCAAGCATCCCACATTTTGATGCAAAGTGTGCGCAATAGCTTGAGCAGTCAAATCATGATCTCATGACTCACTGTTGGACTGAGTTAATCCAAGCCTCAAATTTGTTCCACAGGAGAGGAGGCTGAGTTACAATCACCTCAGCACCAGCATCAATCTGCACCACAGTGATGCTTTTGCAGATAATATAACGCTAAATGTTACCTGATTTTGCAAAACCACAGCAGGCATGCAACATGCATGCCATGCACTTGTACTGTAGATGCCAGCTTTTTGATGCCAGACTACTGGTCTGCTCCAGAGTGGTAATGAGGACTTTAGACAGGACATTTCAGAGGCAACATGTACCTTTCGCTTGAGCCTGTCTGTAGAGTTGGTCAGAGGGTTCTCAACAGCCCACAATGCTACATGGGGAGGAACATCTCCAGCACACCGCAACTCAGATGCTATCTTCAAAGTCTGTATGCTATTTGTGAACCACCTGAGCCAGATGTCTGCTTTGTCGTTGTGTTATCATCATCTGCCAGCTTTGTGTAATAGCACAAGCGCTGTTGCTGTCAGTGTCAAAGCTTTGTAGCATCTTGCCTATCAGACAAAGGCATTTGCCGAAGGGGGTGACTGCCAGATAGAAGCAAAAGCGCATCTGCTGGCTGTTGCACGCTGCCAGGTGGGCAGATGCATGCTTCTATGATCCGTTGTCGCATCTGCTTTTGGCTGTATGTCTGCAGCAGCATAGGTCTTGCCAGAGTGTCTTGCAGATACTAGAACAAGACCCCCTAACTGACTTGCCTGAGCTGCAAGTGTCTGAACCTGCCATTGTCGCCGCTGACTAGCTGGTTCATTGACCACAATCTTTTGTTGCGTGTTCAGCACTTGAGGTGCAGCAATCTGCCTGCTGGATGCATTGCAACTGTCAGTGCTCATGGCATGCTGTGCAGTCTGCAATTAGATCTCAGCAGCGGCTGTCAGGAACATCAGTGCAGTAGTGGACATGCATGAGCACTTGATGGTCTCACAGACAACTGTCAGCGCATTTGCAGAGACACTATGTGTCTGCACCTGCCGAGCAGCTTGGCACCAAGCTCTTTCCAGCTAGACACTACAGGTAGGTCTGGAATGATACCAGCTCCAAAATGCCCACTTTGCCAAAGTTCAGTGTCAGCGCCTGAAATTTTGCCCACGCTGCGCTCCAGTGTCATGGCAGGCCTACGACTGAATAGCTCGTGTATGCTGCCCTGAAGCTTGACTGGCTGCGCTGAGGCTGTGAAACTTGCAGAAGAGATTGGCAGTTTGGACACACGTATGTGAGCCATGTCGGCAGGACAAAGCTTGAGGCGCATGAATAAACCTTATATTGGACACGCCGACCACCGAGTCAGTGAGGTGACGACGTCCGGCAACACAACATATGCTTGTCGCAATGCATGGAAAAATGAAAGCATACCTTTCGCCTCGAGGCCCTGCGGGGGAGGGAGACAAAGCATTCATTGACTTGATGAAAGTCCACAAACGCTAGTGTTCGCAGGCGTTTCGCGTGCGTTACGTCCATTCGTCCAAGTGTACGACCAAGCAGGCTTTTCGACATGCCCGATATTTATAAGTTGACTTATAAGTGATATGAGCGGCACTACCTGCCTTGCCTTCTGCTGGAGACATTTCAATCTGACTGATAGCGCACAGTGGCTTCTAAAGTATCCCACAGCAACAGCTTGCACTAAATGCATAGCACAAATTTACAAATCTGTCAACACTTCGAGCACAATACAATACAGAAATTATGGCCACATGTACAGCACTTGCACATTGTGGTTTGAAGAAGCATGGCAACAACACGGGTGCTTTTGGTGACCTCTCTGCCAGGGCAAAACTGGACAGTAAGAAGGCTTATGTGGACAAGGTGAGTTCAAACATCAGGCCTAGAAAGCTAAGTGCAAGATAACACCGAAGTGACACTCAAACAGTCAATGACCGCAGATCACATGGCAAGGCCTTTGAATACAGTTGCGTTCACTTGGCTGTGCAGGTCACCGTCTTCGTGTGTCTCTGCCACCTTGTCTACCTTTTGGTGGTCCAGAGGAAAACGCCCAGTCTACTGCAAGAGGCTTCTCCAGCATCTGCCTACCGTCTAGATTATCAATAGCTGCTTGAGCCTCTTCTTTCTCGCCATACTCTATAATCGCATAGCCCTTCACGTACCCTGTTCGTCTATCAAGGTTGAGATGCACGTTCCTCAGTTCACCAAATTCACCGAAAATGTCCACCACATCCTCTTCCTGAGCCTCTTCTTGTACACCAGACACAAATATGACCCAACTCTCTACAGCTGCAGAACCAAGATCACTTGTATGAGCTTGCAGCGACTCAACATGCTCAACAGCACCATGTTCGGGGACTCACACTTTATTGGACCACCCTTGGTGCCAGAAGACTGCGTGTCATAAGGTCCCGCCCTGTCGTCGTCAACGTCCATGGCTTCCCTGTCCTGAAAGCCTCGACCCTTTGTCTTTCGGTTGCTCTGTCTTTGGGGTTGCGCTTCGCCCATGTCTTCATCTGTGTAATCAGCACCGGCCATTTTGGTCAAAATCGCCTGTGCAAACACCCGAGCGCTCCTAGCAATGAGCAAAGCTTAATTTGCTAGGGTCTGCGCCTGAGCCCTAGACAGAACTGGTATCAGTCATCTTGTTATCTTCACCTTTCGAGTGAACCGTGCGCAAGCAAAACCTTTGTTGATCGCTGGCATAAACCCCCTCAGGCACCATGGCATCCTCTACATGCAGCGCCTTGATTTCCTCGCCTGTTGTCCGTCAGCGCAGCCCGTGCTTCACCAGCCGGAGGCCTGCACAAGTACCTCGTGCTCTCGGCAGCTTCAAGCAGAGTGTTGGCAGCAACAGGTTGGGTTTGCCCCAAGCTTCGTCGGAAAATGGATTTCTCAATTTATGTCCTTACTCGTACATTGCTGATCGTGCAGCCTGCGCACCTCAGAACCACAAAGATCGGTACGAAACTCACGGTCTCGCACAGCTGTTCAAGCTAGCGCCGTCGAGGTGTTCCAGCTGGCAGATGAAGGAGCTTTGATTGGTGGAACGGCAGCAGTGCTGTTCGCGTGCACTCTGGTGGTAAGTGCTTTGGCAGCTATTCTTCTGCGCCTTATCTGTAACTCTGTGCGTTCATCCTGTTGAGTATCTCAAGTATTGGTCTGGACCTTGCTGCAGGGTCTTGCAGTCGGCTTTGTGCTGCTCCGTGTTGAGGCTCTTGTCGAGGAAGGCAAAATATAGTTATGTGAAACATCACAAGATTTTGACATTCTTTATGAACTTGACATTACCACCAGGCACTGTGCTTGTGCCACAATTTCTGAGGAAGCGCACTTCTGGAAGGAGTACTTATTGCACAATATCAATTGCAATCAGGGGTACCCTATAAAATTTTCAAGGAGCAGCTGGCTTCACCTGTAGTACTTGCACTGCAGTCTTTGCACAGACAATGCATGTCCTTGCTGATTATTGCCCTGCGCAAGTGCTGAGGTTCACAATACAAACTGCAATTTGCAGCTTGACTCAAGAGTCTGAGTATGCTCCTAGTTTCAACTTGTATGGCAATGCATATGACATGCAATGTAAAGTCAGGTGTAGGTATCCAGCATGTGCATGCTACTGTATTCTTGCACAATCAATTCTGTTCTGTTGCACAGTTAGTTGCTAACACCACATTCCCATGCATGCATCCCATAGCCTGTCACCCTGACACACCAAGCTGCTGCTGTCTGGAGATGGCATCTTCCTGATGCGCAGCCTAAAACTGCTTGCCTGACTGCATACTGTATCTGATCAATGCCTCTATGATCCAGGCATTTCGCCAAGCTCTGCAAATTATTGTATCGTTGGGAAAGTACATCCGAGATCCAACCAAGGATCCACCCTAAATGACGTTACATGTGTCCTGGCACAGGACCCAGAATAGCCTTGCTAAGCCTTAAGGGTGCAGTGACTTGCAGAGCCCTATACAATACATGGACCCAACAATCTTTGGTTTGAAGTATCGTTGGATGTGTCTCGACTGCTTGGATGGACCAAAATCATTTGCGAGGCAGTGCGTATGCATATCTTGTCTGACAACTGGTCTGCTGGTATTGCACCATCTGAGACTGTGTCCTAGGCCAAGCTTGAAGACTGACATATCTGACTGCCTGACATGAGGGTGAGCACACAGCAGGTCAATTTGAGGTCAATTATTGTAGTGTTGTACATGTCACTGCCTATTGTACGACCAGCTTTTCTCAGTGCATGTGCGTTGATTGGTGGCGTCATGGTGCATGTGGCCAAGAACACAAAGATATGTATGGGAGGCACTGACTGAGCTGTCACAATATGCAAACGGCCTTCGCTATGACTACAAATGGCATGACATAGCATTGTCCTGCTGGATGCCAACTCTGGCATCAGATAGTGCATGGACCAATGCAGACATGTTGCACTAGATATACTCTACATGTCCAGCTGAAGGAGTTTTGGATGGGTATTGAGTCATGGCAGCAACCACTGCATCCCAGGGTAATGCAGAGTGAGATGTGCAGCAGTTGCTCACAGTGGTACATGGTGTCTTTGTTAGTGATTTTGCTGCGCTCAAAATTGTGACTTGTAAAGCTTTTCAAGACACAAGAGATGCATAGTTGATCATGGTCCTACGGATGATACAGTGGGTGCAGAATTGCAGGATGCAGCAGATGCCGCAACATGTACTTACATACTTGGCACAGTCTCAGTATGCCTCCGAGGAACTCATGATGTGTTGAAACTCTTCTGCATCAATAACTCCGTCATGATTTCGGTCAAACTCCTCTATCATTCCAATCAAGTCTTGATCCTCCACCTCGTGTCCAAGCTCATTGGCAATCAAGCGCAAGTCGTCTGCACTAACTTTGCCATTGTTCTGTGTATCAAATAATTGAAAGGCCCTGCTCAACAGCTCGGCAGGGTCTTTGCTGAGCATAGCATCAGTCAACAGCATCTGAAACTGCTGTTCATTAATCTTGCCGGTCTCCTCCTTGTCATATTGTGCCATCTTAGCTTGTACATCAGCTTTTTTGGCAGGGAATCCAAGTGCTCTAAGGGCAGCCTGCACAACCATCTGTCTCAGGTTGAGCATGAGTGACTTAACTGAAGGAAAATTCAATCTTGCCTTCAACTCCCGATAATCTATTGAGCCACTGCTGTCTTTGTCAAACAGCTTGAAAGCTTCCTGGATATCTGCTGCCTGCACGACAAGCAGCTTCAGCTTGAAGTTGTGGAGGTTGGCTTGGGCTCGCGCCTGCTCGCACCTCATCCTCCGTCAATTCCCGTCTGGGAGCCCTCAGAAGAGGCCGGGACTGCTTCAACAGTGACATTATTCCCGCCCAGCGCTGCTGCAAGTCAGACAAGGCTCTGCTACATGAACTTATTCAAACTGTATCTGCATTCATCTTCCTCGCACGGTAGGTTAACAATTAGCAGAACTGCAGCTGGCAGCACTGAAGTTTACAGCAGGCCAAGATGCAACCTGCGTCGTCTGCGTTGAACTGCAGCACAGCGTAACATCAAGTAGCGTAGTTGTCCGCCTGGTGGCGGACATCATGGCCACTAATGACGACGCCGAAGTGTGCCCTCTTTGCTTGGAGACACTCGATATCACTGACCTGGCCTGCCAGTTCTGTACTTGCGGATATAGCATGTGCCTGTGGTGCTGGCATCGCATCAGAGAAGATGCTGCCAAGCAAAGTTTGCCCGCTCGTTGTCCCAATTGTCGGACGGTATATCAACAGGACAGAGTGAAGATGGAGAGCATCGACGCTAACCTGTGAGTTTTACCTCATGCACCAAATGCACCATTGGCTGAGCTCTATCAACTCCAGACGGGATTTTGCATTGCTTGACGTCACTTTGATGCACTTTCAGTCTGGAGGATACCAGGAGAAGGAAGAAGGAGGACCGTAAGAGGACTGCTGTATCTCAGCCAAAGACCCGCAGAGATCTTGCGGTCAGCATTCCTGCTAGTACCAGTGTGTCCTTGAATGTTTATGTCCTTGCCTTGGCATTATACTTACAATGCGCACGGTGTTTACAGAATGTTCGAGTGGTTCAGCGGAATCTAGTATATGCTGTTGGATTGGCAATGGAAATCTGTTATGAAGACACTCTCATGGGACCTGAGTACTTTGGTGCCTTTGGGAAGATGGTGAAGCAGATGTCAGTGAATAGAATGGGACCGTACGGATCCTCTGTTAGTCGAAATGGCCCAACAGGCAGCGCATATATCACCTTCAAACGGCCAGAGGATGCCAAAAGGTGCATTGAGGCAGTCAATGGAGCTGTGTGGGGAGGTAAATTACGTTGTTCCTGGTGCACCTGGGCATAGTGGTGACTGCTGCACAAGCGAGGGTGCTGACTGCATCGTGAACAGGATGCTGATGTTGCAGGCAAGCAGGTGAAGGCGTGCTTTGGAACCACCAAATATTGCAATGCCTTCCTCAAAGGTGTCATCTGCAATAACCCAGAGTGCCTGTATCTTCATGACATAGGTACACCTCTCTTTACATGCCCATCGCTCTGTTGCTGCTGCTTCTGCCCTTCAAACAAAACACTTCTCAAGGCTCAACACTTGTCCACTTAAACTCACATCTGGTCTGTGCCCGCAGCTGAAGATACAGACAGCTACACGAAAGAGGAGACCAAGTCAACCAAGTTCATTAACCTGACTCATGCAGCTTCCATGACACGGCAGCCAAGCCAGTCTCCCCTAACAGGCACGCCACCACCACCACCTCCTCCTGCGCAGGGCAGGCTGCAAGGAGCTGCCTCAGGGACTCTGCCACGCCAGTTTAGCTTCTCTCAGATGTCTGAGGCCAGCTCTGGTCTTCCCCAAACCAGTGATGGATGGGATTCAGCAGCTCCCTCTTGGCTGGGCTCACCATCAACTGCCACTTCCTGGCTTGCCAAAGCAGCATCCAGTCATGCATTGCCAACCACACCCCCCATGCCCTCTGCTGCCCCTGTACCTCCATCTGCTGATGAACAGGTAAGACAGTGTTGCACCCTTGGCTGGTGGGCATGGTTGCTACACTGACGTACCCATGTACGTAGATTCACTGAATGGCTAGCACTGCGGATGCAGCTTTGCACTGCTTGGCCTATTGTTGCACAGGCATCAAAGATACTGAGCAGATCTTGTACTGACAGTCCAGTAATCTTTTGTAGGTGATTTTCACTGCTGTTAATGCTTGCAGGAATGGCCTGAACTTGGGGGCAGCACCTCCAACATAGCACAGCAGGCAGCATGTCTTGCACAGGAACGGCCTGCAGCGCTGTCCTCATCTGCCTCCCACGCTGTTCATGCAGATGGGAAGGCATCAAGCAGTGCTGAAACCAGTCCATCAGCAGGGCGGTTAGATTCCAGCAGGGCCACCCACAAGCCTGCTGCATCAGAGTCTGCTAGTAAATGTGCTGCAACAGCCAGTAGCAGCAGCCCAGAGCAGCGACTGCCTGCCACCCCCACACGCTCCTCCCCTCTCCTCCATAGTCCTGAGACCCCTGTGTCAGGCCAGACCACAGCCAGTGGCAGCCCAGCAGGAGCTTCCCAAGCTGCAGTACATCAGCAGCAGCAACAGCAGGCCCCATCCAGTCACAGCAGCCAGCAGGCCACCCCAAGCTTCTCCCCAAATGGGCTGCTGGGCACTGATGAAAGACAGCAAGCTGGCACACAGCTGCAGGCGCAAAGCCAAGGCAGGCCTGCTGTGTCCAATGCCGTGCAGCGTGATCCTGTGGTGCAGCTTGTGAGCCGTCGCAGCTCTGGCAGGGTGCCCCCTCCTGGCTTCTCAGGCCCTGTGGCAGCTCCCTCCACTACCTCTGAAACAGCCTCACATGCAGCACGTCACAAGGTATCATCTCACTGTGCCATTAAATCATCCGTCTCAGATGCTTTCATGACTGTTCACAGAACAAGGCTCTGCGGCTGACATTTAAGTATTGCATGCCATTGGTTCACAAACCTGGTTGAATCAGCCTTGCTTTCATTGCAACAACTTTGCACTTGAGTCAAGAACAGGTCTTATAGTCTGCACCCTTGGTGATGTGCTTGTGCAACATGCAGCAGCACTTTACAGACATCCATTGCCTTTCATTTTTGAACATTATGCAAATGCGCCTCTCATGTGTGATGCTCCGGCTGCCAGTGTAGTCTTGCTGAGCCTGTTATACAGAAGTAGGCTAGGAACTGCCTGAAACACAACTTAATGTTACAGGGTCCCCCTCCAGGTTTTGGCCCTGCAGCACAACCCTCCAATGGCAATGCACCCCCCGGCTTCCCATCACACTCTCGCTCCGACTCCTCAGATCACCAGGGACACAGCTGGTCTGTAAGCCAAGCTGCCCCTCAGCAGTGGGCAAGCTTTCACCCGTCACACTCTAGCCCCAATGCAGCTGGCAGCGACCACAGCACACATGGCTTGCATCAGTCCCACTCTGCTGGACTTGCTGGCTATCCCTGCCAAACCTTTGCCATGCCAGGACTGAGCGACCTCCAGAACTTGAGGGAGCAGTCTGGCTCTGAGCACAGTCTGTTCTCGGGCTCATCCAACCAGCCAGGTCTTGCTCAGAGCCAGTTCCGGCAGCGCTCACGCTTCCAATTTGCTCAGGACCCACCTATGGGCCCTGGCAGCCTTGCTGATGGACCCACAAGCCCATCTATGTACTCCTCTCTCATGTCACCAGCTGTTCAGCAGCAAGGTGGTCAGCATGATCACAACCATGCCCAGCTGCAGCATGACCACCAGAGGCACCAGTCAGGGCATCAGCTGTTCCCTCCTTCAGGACCAGGCTTTGCCTCTGCCAGTCTGTTTGCAAGCAGCCCAGGTGGAGCAAGTGCGCCACGTCAGCCTGGCATGCACAGTGTGGCCGGCTGTCAAGGGGATGGCTTTGTGCATGCTGCAGCCTGCATGATGGATCACTCAGGTAACTTGCTGACTCAAATTCCCAAGCCTGTGCGCATGAAAAGGCCCAGCTACAACTTCATGGCTTGGCAGGGTTGGGTTGCATCACATCTGCAGACAATGTTCTTAATGCACGATGCAGCGTCGTTCTTGTCACAACTTGATGCAACTGCCATGCCTATACTCAGATGCATGTGCGTGTCAGCATGCTTTGCACTCGCAGTTGCAGATCATAGCTTCTATTACAACTTGTGTTGGGAGTTTGCTCAATGCCATCCAGGTTCCGTTACATGAGTGCGGCTGCAGGATCCAATGGGCATGAGGTTGCGCCTGGGCAGGCACTGTTGCGTCAGCTTCAGATGTCCAGCGCACTTTCATCACCACAACATGCACACCATCATCAGATGTGGCCGGACCGGCCAAATGCTGCAGCTCCTGGGTCGGGCTGGGATGCACACCCTGCACAGTCCACATTACCGTTCTTTGACCCTGCCATAGTGAATGCAAGCAGTGCAGCTCTGCGCGAAACAGGTACACACTCTCACCCTGCATGGGCTTGCCATGCTCTAACTCAGCTGTACTGGCTGTCATCTTGGCGTGTTGGCATGCTGCACATCTTGAAGATAATCACTCATGCGAAATGGTGTGCTCATGGCAACAAACCTCAGAATCTGTTGGCATGCTGTTGTGTCAACTCACAGCAACGATTGAAGTAGTAGACCTATGCTTCACCATTTGTCAAAGCCTGCTTCTGATCTTGCAGGCTCAGCAGCAGACCCTGTGCAAATGCCACTGCCTCCCACGCTGGCACCCTCACAAGCCACAGCAGTGAGTGCTTCCCAAGCTGCAAATGGGCAAGCAGATGCTCCAGAGGCAGGCAACAGAGACAGTGATGCAAGTGCACCCACTCCTGGATTGCAGACACCTCCCAAGAATGGGAAGCGGCGCAGAGGAGGTCGGGTAAGTCATTGTTATTCACTGTGCATCTTCATGTGTAGTACTGATGTCTCAAAGCTGATTGCCTGGAGTCTCAAACCAGGCTTGACTGTTCCAATACATCATCATGCTTTGCAGCATCTGGAATGACATGTGCAGAGCATGGCGTTGCCGTTGCTTTCATCATCAGAGAGCATTGACTGTACATAGTACTGAATGGGAGGTATACATCTGTTCTACTGACAGTGCTGATGTGCCTAACAGCCATGGCAATGCTTACAAGTCGAGTGCTACCCTTGCAGGGTACAAAATCAGGTGCTGCTCATCGCAGCCCGCAGACAAGGGGCAGAGGCAGGGGTGCCAATGCAGGTCAACCCAGCAATGCAGACCTTGCGCTGCTTCAACAGCAGTATGACCAGGCAAAGTCGCAACTAGCTATCAGCGGTGCGCAACTTGCCCAAGCACAGGAAAAGTTCCAGAACATCCACATATAGATGTTGGGACAATGCCATACAAGTGTTGTACACTGATTGTGGCTCACACTGCCAGCATGAGCTGCTGTTCGCATGCCTAAAATTAACTTTGTAACTGATGTCAGAGTTGGAGCTGTTTCTCTCTCTGCAAACTGATGGCACAGCTCATGCAGGATTCACAAGTACTGAATGTGTAGTAAGCCATGCCTGCTACTATCATGACTTTTATGTCTGTTGGTGGACGTCAACATATTGTCATGACCTCAGCTAGGATTCTGTAGCATCTTCAGTTGGCATGCATTACATGGAGCATGTTTCCAAATAAGATAAAGCCAGGCAGTACGGTATCAACGTACATCCAAGCTATTCATGTGAACACCTTGACTGCTTTGTCAAAACTACAAGTGACCAGTGTGTTAGTTTCAGCATTATAGTCCAGCGCTCTCACGTTCTTCAGATGAGCCTTGAGTTGAGCCTCCACCTACAGCCAGAAGTGATGTCAGTCCGTATGCTGCAACAAGGCACAGCAGCAAAACTGACTTGGCCCCCATACCTTAGTTGTGCCAACATGGAAGACATAGACATGGCCAGCTGCAGCAGCTGCAAAGATGTAGAAGCTGCTCTTGTGCCATGCAGCACATGGTTGATGAAACTTTTCTTCAACACTCAGACCATAGAAGTTCCGTGTCTGTGTCCAATCTGCAGACAGCTTATGGTTCATATCTGGCAAACTGAGCCGCATACCTTTGTGCAAAGGAGCCAAAAATGTTGGGCAGGAAGGTACCTTTAACTCTGAACATGATGATGCGAGAGCCATCTGTGGATACAAGCAGGTATCGCTGACATGGGGACATTGCTAAATGGCTGGCTGAGAATGAGACATGATCATCCCCCATTGCGTTCATATTGACCTTGGAGTGCTCCTGCAAAAAGCTATCATTACTCAGTGTGCTAGCACGTTTGCACTTGTGTGCTTGACCCCACCAACATCTCATGTCATACCTTGAGCTGATGAACATCAAACAGCCGTAGGTAGTTGGTGTTCTTCAAAGCCACAGCAAGCAGCTGATCAGATGGCTCAGCACCCGGGATGAACTCAACATCCTGCACTTGTGAGAGGTATGTTGTGCTCTTCTGCAACTGCAGACTAGGCTCATCTGTGCTGGTGTTGTGTGTGAAGACTGCCATGGTGTGGTCCCAAGAGCAGCTGACACAATGGCTGCTATCCGGAGCCCATCGCACTCTGACACAGTACTTGGCATGAGCCTTGTGTCGCGTGAGGACAGTGCCAGTGTGAGCATCAAGAAGAGTGACCGAGCCATCCATGGACCCAGCTAACAACAGCATCTTGCTTTGCCTGTACACAAATGTCCTTTCATGTACCAACATAGCGAAGAGGATCATGACAATCATACATCTTTTAGGGGCTGGTTCTCACATTGCTGTGATGGAGACAGTAGGCGTAGGACACCAGTTGTGATTTGCTGACCATGTAAAAAACACAACTCTGGACACCTATGATACAGCAAACTTGCAGACAGATACAAGGGAGCTCGACGAGGAACAGAATGAGGAGACAAACCGGCCCCACAACCCTATATAATTTCTCCTTACTCACAGCTTTGCATGCATGAGACATGGATCCAGCTGCTGTTAGTCAACATGCTGCTAAAGTGTTTGTTTGATGATGCCCTGAATGGCAGGTGTATCCAGCCAAGACTTCATTTGCTCATGCAGCAAGCAGAAAGACCCACAGAGCAAACTTACTCAGCTGCAGGCTGAAGGGCCAGGCTAAGGATGCCTCCTGCGTTACTGTGATGCCGCCACTCAAACTCGTCCTGGGCATAGTCCAGTAATTGAATCAGACCATTCCCTGCGAAGGACAATGATCAAGATATGCTGTTGCCCAGAATGTCCAGACAATACATTTCACAGAGATGCTGTGTATGTCAGTTTTGATTTGAACGCTACATAGCATGTTTGCTGTCTTCATGTATGCAACAAAATTACCTGACCCAGTGATTGCCCTGCTGTTGTCTCCAGGCCAGCAGCAGATGGAAATGACACTGCTTTCATGCAGGTTGTCCACCGCATGCGTCAGTTGCTGTGGATAGTCTTGATTGCCTCCATGCAACAAAGCCTCCTCTTCTGCTGCAAGATCTGTTTCTCCTGAGTCGTCCACAGCAGCTTGTTCCTCCAGGTGTTTGTAGACCAGCTGCATGTGCTGACATGGTCAGCATTGGCAACAACAAGTAACTTTCAGGGCTGGGCTGTCAGTAAAGTTGCAAAGACATGCTTGCCCACCTCAAGCAACATGGATCCAGTTGGCATCGATCCAGGTACAAACTTGCGCCCTTGCTGCTTTTCCATAGCCTGAAGTGCTGTTGAGGCAACGAAGAAAGTAAAGTGCTGACTGCAAACGAGATGCAAGTACTTGCACAGGACGTAGACTGCATTATAAGTTTGGGTAGAATAAACAGCTCCAGTGTACCTGAGTGCATGCCGTGCTCATGCAAGTATTGCTGTACGACTGATCTTGCGAACGTGTCAGGGTCGGACAAGAGATCGGACATTGCACTCTATGCTTGTTGCGCTTCAAACCATACGCAATTTTAGTCTAGTAGGCGGTCTGAGTACTGGCGCTCCGCTCTACGCTGATCACATATTGGCATCTTGATCAAAGACAACATAATTCGAGCCTATTTAGGTGCAAAAGTGTGTAGCCAAGCATTGCCAAGAATCTTACAAGCCCGGTCAACCCAGTCCGGCATCTCTTGTCAGCATCTCGTCCGTTGGTCATCCAGCCAGTTCAGGTTGCAGTGTGAACAGTGTGGTTATCTGTCAGTCTCTGGGTCTTGGCAAGGTCGTTGCTGGCAACGAGTATGCAGCACCAAGCGAAACCGTTAACGCGACAATTTTGCCAGACTTCTAGTCACGGCATGAGTGTCAGATTTTGCCCTTGTTGTCGAAATAACTGTTGCTGTTGCTGCCGCTGTTGTTGTTGAGGTTGTATAACGCAGCATGCAGTTATCCGTTGTCGATCACCCTCGTGTGCTCGCACGTGGAAGCCCAAAACCCGTCACTAGTTTCCCAGCCACAGCTGCTGCTTCAATCCATGCCTACAAGCAACAGTTTCGAGACAGGCGCGCAGTCCCTTGGGCTTTTAGCAGGAACCGTCTCCCTGCCAACAACGCTCGGACGCTTTTCCGTTCACAGACCAGCGAGTTGCGCTGCGCGGCTGGCAAAACTGAGCAGTCACAACAAGACGTTCGGGTAGAATTGCAGTGTCAGGTGGACAGGCTGACCAACTTGCTGGGAGACTTGCAAGCAGCCACAACTTGGCATGACAAGGTAGGCAGGTTGCCAAAAGTGCCACTACAAATGGGCATTACAGCATCCGTTCACAATTGCCAAACATACAGTAAAACTCAATGCAGGTGCTGGCTCTGCAAAATGAACCAGGCATTCAGGAATTCTTCAGTACTTATCGGTATGTATTATACCTAATGAACTGTAGCTCTTTCCCTGTTTGTCCTTTAGTATGTCAACATATTTAGGCCAACTGCAGGCACAAGCAGCTGCTGCTTGAAGAGCTTGTCTCCCTCTCGTCTGAGGAGGTATACACAATCTTGTGTTTACCTGCCATGTCACAGGAGCATGTGCTCAATGCACCCATGGCGGAAGGTGAAATTTTCTAGCTAGACTGCCTATGTTTGCAATCAACTTTGGACATAATCAGGCCATTAAGTCCTACAACACCCACACGCATCTTCCCTTGACTGTCAGGTACTAGCTTTCGCTCAGCAGTTCAGCAACTGGCGTCCACCCTAAAGCGGGTCGAGATCTTCTACAACAGCATTGGTGGCCTTCTGGGCTATCATCGCAAGTGTCTTCAGATTATGCTGGAGGGTTCACAGCAGCAGACCAGTCCAGTTGGGCCATCAACTGTAGCAGCTGAGGAGGTGACCTTCCACATGCCTCAGGGCCCTAATCTAGCTGGCCCCAATGGGCGACAGCTGGCAGCTGAGTCAGCAGCGGCTGGCCTAGAGGCACTGCCACACATGGCAGAGATCTACCCCCTAGGAGGTCAGGCCCTCTTACTGCCCTCTTGTCTCTGCAGTGCACAGGAAGTTGTTCAAGGGGGTTGTGTACCTGCCATGTGTATATGACAGTGTTATGTGCTGCCATTTCACCCGGCACCCCTCCAGTTCAAAGGAAGTGCAGTCTGTACAACCGGCAAGCATTCAGTGCATGTCATGTCTCAGATACGAAAAGCATCAACTGCTGCAACTCATGTTCTGTTTTCCTGATGGCCTTACATTTCAGTGTACTCACATCTCATTGGCAGGCAAGGCTGATGTCAGACACATCATCCCCATCGCAGTCATCTTCAAACCACTCCATGTTTCCAGGTGCTGGTGACCGCCTGGGCTTGAAGTGTGAGCACAGCGGCGAAGGCCTACCTGTGGCTGTGTTGCCGTACTGTGGCAGGCCTCTGCTAGAAAGCTTGATCCGTGATGTTCAAGCCAGGGAGTACTTGTACTTCAAGCTGCATGGTGTACAGCAGATGACGCCCATTGCAATCATGACCTCTGATGCCAAGGACAACCACAGGAGGGTCACTGAGTTCATCAACAACTGTGACTGGTTTGGACGCGGCAAGGAGTCATTCAGGTAGCAATCATGTTCCCTGCAGCCTTGATTGGCATGCATTTAAGTATCAACAGGAGCAGTATGGATCTGACTGTGACCTTGCAATGGAAGCAACACAACTCAGCTGCATGTCACCAGTGTAATGTAATGTCACAATGATGTCGCCGGCAAGTTGCTGTACACCCTGAATCAAGCTGTCAGCCTCGACGCATATGTCTGGCTCCAAGATAGTGCTGACAGGCTGCACATTGTCCACCAGCCTTACCTGTTGATGGCCTGCGATACAAGCTGTGAATCTACAGATTTCCATACAGACACCAAGATCACATCAGTGTGGGTTGTCTGCAGGCTGTTCAGGCAGCCGTTAGTGCCTCTGGTGAGTGCAGCAGACGGGAAGTGGCTGGTACCCCAGGGCCTGGCCCCTATTCTCAAGCCTGGCGGCCATGGAGCCATTTGGAAGCTGATGCTGGATGAGGGAGTCTTCAGCTGGATGTATCAGCACGATAGGGAGGCTGCGATTGTCCGCCAGATCAGGCATGTCTGAGTGCACCTCATTCTTGACCTTGTTTAGCAAATCATCCTGTGCAGCCCAGTGCAAAACATTTCCGCTGTTTATGAGGCTGCATTTGCAGCCATGCCTTTGGTGCTTGTAGGGTACTGCTACCAGCATGCGGCACTGACTTCAGTGGTCATGTATGTATTGCTGCACTTTGTGACCCCCACCATGAATGTCAAACACAAACACACTTGGCCAATAAACCATGCAATGGTCAGCTCTTTAGGGCTGAAGATAGCAATGGCAAGCATGGAGGTGAGGCCTAGCAGCAAGTTCGGAGTTTGCTTTACATGCTTGTCTGCAGTTGCTAAACTCGGCCTTGCAGAGCTGAGCCTTGCTATGCAAGGTTTACTAGGCAAGTTAGAGCACAGCTGGTCTTGTGTGCCAGGCTAATTTGACTGCGTGCAATGCAGCAACCCAATGGCTGGTACAGACGCCACTCTCTTGTCCCTGTCTGGCGCTGGCTACACAGACAGTCGCTCCTTTGGGTTTGCCTCTTGCCCTCGGGTAGTGGGAGCTGCAGAAGGCATGAATGTCTTGCTGGAAAGGAAGCTGCAGCGCCCAGATGGCCGAGTGGAGCATGCTTACAATGTGACCAATGTGGAGTACACTGAGTTTGAGAAGCAGGGCATCTGTGATGTGCCTGCAGCCCCTGGCAGTCAGTACAGCTGCTTCCCCGCCAATACAAACGTGCTCTATGTTGGCCTCAAGGTGCTTTGATCTTGCTCTTTGCTGTGTTTTGCCATACTTGATCAGAGTGGCAAAGATGCAGATATCAGATGCGCCTGTCCATTTACAGTTGTGCAGATTGTGTCACCAGAGGCACTTTGTGCTTCTTCATGCAGCAGTCAGAGCTGTCAGCAAGAGTATTTGCTTGCAGGTGTGATTTTGAGGTTGTGCATACCTCCAAGGCTGATCATCGTGTGATCAACAACTTGTTACAGGGCATATTGAGCTTCACAGTATTTGCTGACCTGCTGTCTGCTGCATGTGAGGCCTCAGCACTTGTCATGACATCTTGCCAGACAGCTTGGTATGAACAGCTTGATGCCTGGTGTCCACAGGCTGCAGAGCTAGCTGTGAGGGCGGGTGTGGAGGCTGGAGGGGGGGCGGCCCTGCCAGGCATGATCCTGAACACCTCCAAGAAGACCACCTACACACATGCGGCCACTGGCCAAGAGCACAGTGTGCCTGCTGGCAGAATGGAGTGCACCATGCAGGTCTCATGCCTTCCTGCCAACTGCTGCTGTGTCTGTTTTATCCCACGTGTGTGTCTGTGTCTGTCTGTGACTGTCTGTGACTGTGTGTGTGACTGTGGCATGAGATGTAGGCAAAACAGTAACAGCCTGTATGCTGCCTGTGTACAGCAACTCATCAAAAGTTCGTTGTCACCTGTCTCTACGGGAAAGATACGTGCTGGACACATGAATGCATGAGTGAATGTGTTGCCACCTGGCGGCTGTGCGGTGCACAAGTGTGCTGTTTGGCTGATGCTTGTTGGTCTGCAATGCAGAACTTGGTAGACAGCTTGGCGCAACACTTTCAGGAGGCAGTGCCCAGTGAGCGGCATGGCGAGCTGAACACCTTTGTGGTGTACAACCAGCGCAGCAGGGTGACCAGCTCTGCCAAGCGCAAGCGCCAGCCTGGCAGCCTCAAAATCCACCAGACGCCTGATGGCTCCTTCTTTGACCTGATGCGCAATGCACGTGACATGCTGCTGCGCTGTGGCTTTGATGTCCCCCAGGTCAGTGCCTGCATCTCATCTGTTCAGTTGCTGCTTGAGTGTTGCCTTAGCAAGAGTGGCCAAGTTATCTGGGCAGAACCCGGTCCTGTTTGCATTACGTCAAGGAATGCATGTGTCCAAGCCACATGAGGCAGAGCTTTTGTGCCTGTGTGCATAAGTCAGTTTGTGTCCTTGGCATGTCTGATATTGTGTCTGTTGTGCATGCAGCTACCTGAGGTGAAGGACTACTTGGACCACGGCCCATCCTTCATCTTCCTCTTTCACCCAAGCCTGGGCCCCCTGTGGGATGTGGTAGCCCAGAAGGTTCAGGGGGGTTCTCTAGCAAACAAGGCGGAGCTGGTCCTGGAGGTGGCAGAGGCATGCATCACACAGCTGCATGTGGATGGCAGCCTGCGTGTACAGGCAGACAGTGTCATGGGCGGCAGTGAAGATGCTCTGGCTGTAAATTACAACCAGATCCGCAGTCGCCATGACTTGCAGCTGCACCAGCAGACTTCGCGCACTCTTTGGTGAGATACATTGCCCAAGCTTGGTCACTGTGTCAGGCAAAGCATAGTTTATATCAAGCCTCAATTGGCGGTGTATGCTTGTGATGTTGTGCAAAATCTGCAAAGCCCGTGTCAAGCTCTTGTTTATGTAGCTTTCAGCATGAGTTGCTTGAATGTGCAAGCAACTATCAAAGTCATCTGCAGGTCTTGCAGCTTCCCGTTGCAGCAATGGCACGCACTCTCATGCAACTCAGTTGGCCCCGTCATGTCCTGCCTTCTTCCTGGATTGCTGCCTGCTGCACTACTGCTTCTCTGCCAACAAAGTTTGCCTCTGGTAGCACTTCTGTTATGCTGGCGGCATCTCAGTTTGTGGTCACCAGCATGCATTGCTTGAAATCTGTGCATGTTTGCGGTTATGCAGCTTTGCTGTAATGACTCACAGATTGTTGACCTGTAGGCAGAGTGGTGCAGCCAATGGGTCATCTGACAGCACTGTGAGCTCTGCTGGGGCTTCTCAGGCAGCCCTTCCCTTGCATCAAGAGCTCAGTAATATCTTGGGTAAGCCCTCTTATCTTGTGTGCGTTGCACATCTTCACGTGGCACTCTTTTCATCATCTGAGGTGTGCAAAGTTGAGTCCTTGGCACAAGCATAGTGCACATATGCACAAGATGAGTCAGCTTTCTTGTAGCGTTTTTCAACATCTGTTGTGTGGCATGCTGTAGAGGTACGAGCTGGTGCACATGTTGATGAGCTGTCTTGCTCTCATACTTCACTCTCTTGTGCAATCTTCTTAGAAAGCATGAATTGACTGCTTATCTAAGCAGATGCTGACTGTACCTGCTGTTCTACCTGGCTCTATCCCACAGCTTGCTTGAGATCATGGTGAACCTGCGCTGACATTGTCAACATGGGCAGCTCAACAAGCTGTGGGTGGCTTCGTTTCAGGTGGTGGCTTGCTGGGTGGACGCACCACTCACATGCCTGCCTACAGGCCGAGCAGCAAAGTTGCAGGGCAACGTCTGGTCTACAGCAACCGGTGTGGTAGAGTCATGTTCAACAATGTCATAGTGCAAAACCAGGGTGTTGATTGGGACCACGAAGGCAACACTTACTGGCAGCATAAGGTATGTCAGTATAGATATGGCCAGCCCTGCCTTGCCCTCTGCCAACCTCCCCCCCATTCCCCCCCTTCCTCCAACCCCCTCACCCCCATCACCCCCTTTCAGTATGTGATGTGTACAGAGTGGCCCTCCTGGACAGGCTTCACTCTATTCCCTGACTGGACGCATGCAACACCCAAGCTTGTATGTTTCATTACAAGCCAATGTGCTGTGCATCAAATTGCAGGTGCAGCGCCATGAGTCATGTACTATCATATTACATGGCAGATCAGAGTTTGAGGCGTCCAATGTAACACTCCAGGGCACTCAGGCCTTTGATGTGCCAGATGGCTACAAGATGACTGTGACTGCTGGGCCAAATGGTGCCGTCAGGAGCAGCCTTGAACCATTGCAAAGTGAACCATCCTGGCAGTGGAAATATTCAATGGGTGCAAACAGCAACATCCAGTTGCAGCTTGAGAAGGCAGCCAGCACACGACACCGTGATCAGCTCAATTTTGACGCTGCTCCTTTGTCATATATCATCTGACAGCTCCAGGAGGACCTTTTCTGTAGTTTCTTGTCCAGAAGGACCTTTTCTGTAGTTTCTTGTCCAGAGGGTATGAAATGTCACCACCATGAAATGGTGTCTACTTATGGCATAAGTGTGTATGTTACTGGTGTTGTGTCATTGCAGTTGTGTCATTGCAGTTGTGTCTTGGTCTAGGATAGGTTGCATCCGTCAGTCCAGTGCACAGTGATAAATACACAGTGAGAGGCTGACAAGTGAGCGCATGTGGTAAAATAGTTATGATGAGAGCAACGACTAGAACCATTTTGATGTGAGAGATAAAGAAGAATGAAGCTCGCCGCAATGTAAACCAGTTGATGGTCTTGGAACTCGGAATCGAAACTTGCAGCAAGATTAGGCTAGACTTGTCGATCAGCCTCTCAGACTCATTACAGGCATTCCACAAGGCTTATAGCAAAGCTCAGTGGTCAGCACCCATCTTTACATGCCCAAGAGACATCTAGGATCAGCATCTGCTGCAAATGTAGATCCGCATGACTTATAACATGGAATTTGCTGCAAGACAGGAAGCCTGAAATGATTGCCTGCATGAGCTTGCTGAACAACATGACTTCTACCTCATTAATCACGACGCATATGTAAATCACCGCTGGCCATGAGATGTTGTCTTTGTTCATGTCTCCTGACAACCCGAACGAAATGCGCAGCAGAAACAGACAATACACAATGACAAAGGGCATAAATTGAAGCGCCCAAGAACAGAAGGGCAAAAACTGAGTCTCATAGACAAAATGCAAAATCCCAATTTACAGTACCTGCTTTTCTTGCAGCAGCATACTGGCAGGATGTCTCTCAAGCAATATCAACATCCGCCAGAACCACAAAACCAAGTGGCTGACAAACAAGAACACAACTGTGTTGCAGTGAGGCAACGCCAGACTTGCTACAAAGCTACCAAGCTCTGAGGTCAAAACTGGTTTCATTTCCAGCGTGATTCACGCTCACCAGTGCCTTTGCTGAACCTGACTTTATCATCCAGCTCAGCCGTCAGCTTGGCTAGCTCTGCTTCCAAGTCGTCAAGCGCTTGCTGAACAGTAGTTTGTGGCTCATCCTCCTCTTCTTCACCTCCTACTGGCTTAGCGGCTGCTGCATATGAGACTGGGGGTCGTACTGGTGCAGTTGTGTCATCGTCTGAATCTCTTGGGGCCACCTCAGGAGTTTCTGCTGGGTCTGCATTCTCCTTGGCCGCAGCAGGCTTGGACTCGGATGCTGGTTGGTCAGCCTCACCCTGCTCCACCCTCTGTTGTAGACCAGCAATCTTGTCTCCTAGCTGCATCTCCTCCTCTGATGGGTCCCTGATTGCAATGAACAGCAGACGTCAAGGCTTCATGCAAGTGATTATGGCACTGAGCACTGCGCTTGAGCAACTCAGTCAAGGGCACACACTCAGGCTCCAGCACATATATGCTAGCTAAGCTGAGTTCTGAGCCTGACTGAGACTATACTGGGAGCAGCCAGCTCGCATGATCAACTATTTGCAGCAGGATAAAAGCATATTGCCAAGTTGACCATTGACATCAAGCATGGCAGGGCATTACTGACAGTTGTATTGCTTTCAGCTGGGCAGACTTTGTTGATACTAGCAGCATGAGCTCACATGAATGCAGACATGTCGATGCAATATTTGTGGTGCACAACCAAGGGAACACATTCAATATAGAACAGCTGGGACAGCTCACCGTTTAACTCTGCTGTGCTCCAGGGCACGCTCCTCACGCTTCCAGTCCCTGCCCTGCTCCTTTAGCACCTCCTCACGGGGTCTAGCTGTTCCAAAGGGGTTGCTTTTGGGCTTAGGGGGCAGGGCTGGTGCATCAGGCTGTTCTTTTGGTATTGCTGACTCTGGCTCATCAGATGCTGGCTTAGGTGTCGGTGCAACAATGGGAGGCAGCTCTTTCGGAGGGGCTGTTCGAGCAGACAGGTTCAGGCGGCGGCGCTCTGATGCACCTGCTGCTGGTGCAGCATCTGCTGGTGATGTTGACCGCCTCGCTCCCCATCTGTCACCGCTGTCACTTCTGGGAGCGCCAAATGAGCTGTTACGGTCTACACCACGTGACGGCCTGTCTGAAGAGGGCTCAACAGGCTTTCTGCTCCACCTGTCTTCTTCATCTGCTTTAGATGGGCCTCTGTCAGCAAAGCTGGTTCTGTCCTCGCCATATCTGTCAGCAAAGCCACCAGTCTGCTTCCTGTCTCTCTCAGTGTAGCTGTCTCCAAAGCCTCCGCCCCGGGCTGGTCTGTCTGGTGATGGCTCACGTGGCCGGCGGTCTGCGCCCCAGCTGGAGGAGGTGTCTGCTTTTGAAGGGCCAAGCTCCTCCCTGGGTGGCCTGTCACCATCGGCATCATCAAAGCTGCCCCTGCCTCTGTCCCTGTATAGGCAGTGAGGCCAAGATAAGCTGAAATGTTTGTGTTGGTGGTTGGTGGACGACAGCTGGCTAGATTTAAGATTGCTTGACAGGATTTGACAAGTGTACCAGATGTGTCCAACATGCATACACCAACCTGCCGAAACCACCTCCTGCACTGCTGGGCTGAAACTTCTTCTCTCCTCCCCAGCTGTCTGCTGCATCTGCTCTAGAGGGACCGTCATCTTGTCGACCACCACGGTCATCGTCGTCGTCATCTCGATCGCGGAAGCCTCCCACTGCATCGCAACACTGATGAGACCAAGGAGATGCTATAGCAACGACAGCAAGTTAAGGAATGTGACATCAGCCTACCGCGATCCTTGTAGTCTCGCCCTCCTGCAAATGCACCTCCTAGGCCGCCGCGGCTGTTGCCATCATCATCGTCTTCGCGTGCGCGAGGTCCAGAGGGTAGAACAATTTCCTCTTTGGCTGGTGCTCGTTTGGGAGCCTGGTAGGCCTTCTTGCCTGTCTGAAACTCAGCTAAGCTGACTGTCTGCTTTTTCTTCTTGTCTCGCTTGCTTTCTTTCTTTGTGGCTGCAATAGACAAATCAGGGAAAGCCTCTTCGGGTGCGCCCAGGGCACCTCCTTGGGCCGCCTCCTCTTCGTCAACCTGAGAGGCCCATGCGCCCGTAGGCTTGACAGCAGCCCAAGGATTGCTCATTGGTCAGCCAACGCTATGTCCAGGAGCACAAAACGAAGTACGTCGAGTGCTATACCTGGTCGCTATAGCAAACAATTGGTGTTGGCTGCAATATGCTCTGCAAGCTAGCACTGGCGACGCTTTGGATTACTAAGCTGCATTACTAAGGCGTTCATGTTCCTTCCATCTTCTGTCTGCAGCCCTGCAGTTGTCGCTCCGTGGCGGAGAGCAAGACACTATATTCGCTCAGCACTGTCCCTTCGGATGCTCAGTCGCTTCACAAGAAGTCTTGGAACAAACAACACTCCCTCGGACATGCGCGCAACGAGCGTTTACCTTATTGTGTCTTGCAGATGATAGGCAGACTGGACGGCTTTGTGTGCACGGGAAGCCTAAAACCTTACCAGTCCTTATGCATCAAGAGCCGCGTGTACTGATGGCTGACGAGACTGGCTCTGTTGACTTTGCCCACAAGCCTTGCCCTTCACAAGTAACACCTTGGGCCACCACAAACTGCTCGCTTTGTAGCCTGATCCTGATGCAGACACGTCATTTTACTGCTCCAATGCATGCACCAGTTCTACAGTACTGGATACAGTTGCCATTTGAGCAGCATTTCGGCTGTGCAAAGAAAATCATGCCTTCAACGGCCGTCACTATGCTAACTTCAACACGATGTCTTTGTCTGTGCAAGCATGTGTCACAGTACATCCACATAGCATATCATGGTATTACTTTGACTGAGACCAACAAGATGGGCCTAGGCTCATTTGTCTAGATTGCTTGTTGGCCATACTGAATTTGCTGGATGCATTCATGCCAGTTCAGTACTGCGAATTGTCCATCAGGTACTGGCTCACAAGCAGACCTGATGCAGCCTGTAGCAGACATGTGCTGAATTCTGGTGTCCTGTGGCTCTGTCCAAACAGACACAGTTGCAGACAACAGAAAACCCTATGCAGTCAACATGTCCAAGCAGTCAAGAAGGCCATTCATCGGCCCATGGGACTCAGTGCTGCATAGGTAATCTGGGGGCAGTATCTGCATGCTTGCTTGTAAGTACAAGCGTGTTTCCCGATGAGATAACTCAAGACAGCCCACGGTAGGTGTCAAGTCTACCTGCACTGCTCTGGAAATGGAAAAGCCTGTTGATGCAACAAGTTTATTCAACCCAGCAGATACAACGTTCTGGTCGCAGTCATACACATACAGAAATATGTTCAACTGTTGTCTGTACCAAATCCTGATCTGCTTTGAGGACCTTTGTGGGGGCTGATGTGAACACAGCAGCTGTAACATTGCAATACTTGTTGCCCTTGGCTGTGGAGTTCACTGACTTATCCTTGTGGGAAGGCATAGCAGTTAACACTGCCTCTGCTGCTGCACTCTTGGCTTGCACCAGTGAATGCATGCTGCTACTGACTGCAACGCAGCTATGGTGTCTATGGCTCGTTCACACAAGGCAAAGTTCTGAATTTATTTTGTGCCACCTCAATGTGTGCTTGCTTCCTTGCAGCTGAGTCAATTTTGTACTTTTCAACCAGGTAAGCAACCAGGTAAGCAACCAGGTAAGCAAGATTAGAGCTCTATGTTTACATGCATGGCAAGTTACCACCAGCTGCTGCCTTCTGCACTGCTGGTCTAGCTGAGCTGACTGGGGCAACTTTGTGGCAGCCCTGGTCTGTGCTTGGAATCAACAGCCCTGGGCAGCTTGCTGGTAGAGCAGTATTGGTGCTGCTGCTGCTGGTGCTGCTGCTGGTGCTGCTGCTGGTGCTGCTGGTGCTGCTGCTGCTGGTGCAAGAGCATGAGCATGAGCAGCAGCAGCAGCAGTGGCTGAGGAGAGTGCTGTGTTTGTGGATTTCCAGGAGGCTGTTCTGCAGAAAGCCAATGAAGCTCTGGTGATGCATGCAGCCCTGGTCTGCTCACAGCAAAGCCAAAAGATTGCTGCGGTTGCCAAGCAAAGCTAGCCAGCTCAGGCTTGCAATCAATGCTTGGGGGGCATGGGTTACACTGCGCGTGATGAGACATTCATCAAAATGTCACCTGCAGCATGAACATGTAGTGTCAGATGCTTCTGTGATGCTCAGCTACATCGCTGGTGCAGAAACGGCTCGTCAGGCAAGTGTGGGACCATCGCGCAGGCTTCTTACAATGTGATTGGTCTGTACACAGAAATTATGCCTGCATGCAAATGGGCATAGCAGTCGCCATGACATACTCACTACAATTCGAGCATACATGGGTCAGTGGAGGGTAACTGCATGGCAGGCTCATCAAACAGATGCTGGTAGGCTAGTGGGCTGCCTACCAAGTGGGGTTCTGGCAGTCAAATTTCGCCACCTCTGCAGTGCCAGATGGGCAATGGTCATGACAACACCAAGCATACTAATACCAAAGCACATCAATCTCAGCAAAACATCTGCATGTCAAGGCCAGCAGAGTATAGCATGCAGGCTGGATTGGCTGCTCAGCACATGACTGAGCCATGCTACTGGATGTATGCAAGATGTGCACTGCTGAAAACAGTTTGTCCATGCCACCTGTATACTGGAGCTTTCTACAAAACATACTGGTACCTGTCAGATCCTCATTCTTCTCAGCACAGTAGCAGCCTGGGATCTGTAAATGAGAACATTGTTCACTTTAAGAGCGAGAGCCCGCTCACTGTCCTTCAACAACTCAGCCTGCTGCACAGCGTGCTTGTGCACCAGCCTGGATGCTGCCTCCAGCTCAACAGAGAATGAAACTTTTGCTGTGCTGGAATGCTCAGAACTCGCATCTGAATGCGGCATCAACGCTGCTTTTGTCAGTCAAAGCATGCTCCTCTGACTGTTCTGCTGGCACCACGTTTCATGCAGAGCTCTGGCAGGTTACCTCGAGGTAATCTGCCAGTGGATTGCAATGGCTGGTGCCTCTGCAGCAGTGAGTTCAAGCTGCTGCAGACCGTGCTGTCTATGAAAAGTTCTGGTGCCAGAGGTCAAATAACCGCCAATCTTTAGGAGCAGCAACAGGGGTGAGGTACTTGACATCAAGGTGGGGTTTTCAAACAACAGGGATGGGGCAGGCCTGGGGGAAAGCAGAGTTGTTCAGCTGCAGAAGCCGGCAGCCACTTGCCCTTGGGAGGGCTGCATTTTGCTCCTGGTAATGCCTTTTCAAGTGCCATCAGGACAGGTACCACAGGAAAAATCATCCTGAGCCTCTTCTTCCTGGGGATAGAGTTGTTTCTGCTGCATGGAGGCTGGACTAATAATAATAATAATAATTAAAACGTGTACTTAGCCAGCAGGCATCAGGTACGTGCGACGCAAGTCAATTCCCTCCAGACAGGCTTGTTCAGAGCATCACGAATGTAGCGGTTTAACTTTAACTTGTGAGGCTGGACTGAATTTCTTCGAAGAAAGGACTGGCTGGTTCCTTGCTGGGGCCAGTCCACCTGTCTGGGTATGAAAGTATGATCCCTGGGGTGTGCTGCTGACGCTGGTCAGGTCGACACGCTGCAGTCCAGCTTCATTTGCAACAATCAGGAAATCGACATTCCGCTTTGTGGTGCACCACTGGTCTTGTTCATCAGCCCAGTGTCTTGGGGCATTGAACCTGAACTTGCTTCTGTCAGTTGTTGCAATTGCTTGCACTGTCTGGTGTGATAGCCACCTTGCATAGGAGCTGCCTTTGTCATCCCACCATGGTAGTACAAGGGTAGTGAGCACCGGTTCTGTAGCTTCCCCTGCACTTAGAATTGCCCATCTCATGGCCTTTTCCATGGCTACAGCCTCGTATTCAGGGTTCACTTGTGATGAATCAGTCCATTTCACCATGTGTCTGTCCATGACAGCGAGCGAGTAGGCATACCTAGTCCCTCAATTACTAATAACATGTGACTAATTCAGAATTCCCGGGAAAATGACACCTTCAACAAAGACTCCCGTGCAGCGACTGGTTCCATCGCAGCGGCTTCTCAGGCACTTAGACGTGCCTGGAGGTCAGTATGACTGCCCCAGATTTAGCACCTGTCGCCTCAACCAGTGGTCGTAATGACAACACCCAGGTAGGATGCATGCTGTGCTCCGTGTGTCTACGGCACCATCCCAGCGACGTGAATCTGTCAAAAGGTCTGCCGAGGTAGCGAGATTCTTGAGTTTTCAAATACCCCGCAGAGTCCACGATCAACTGGGCTAGCGCTGAAAAGCCAAATATACAAGGGGCAAGGCACAGTTCACAGAGCAAACCGCTCTCCTCCTAAGACGAGGCATGCTCGCACAGAGCAATCGGGGAACCGCACACCTCAGGTGGACATCTGTTGGGCACTCACGAGCATGCTCCCCGTAACGTTGCTCACCCAGTCAAAGACACTGATCTTTACTTGCGTGACACCCTTTGTCGTGCCAGCACAGGCAGCTGAGAGATCTCAAGGAACTGCACTCACCACGATCAAGGTACATATAGAAACAACAGGCACAGTCTTGGACTTTCACATAAGTTCTGCTGGTATACTCCTGCTTGATCTGTTGCTGCTGCACTGAGTCCTTGCTGTGGGGTGAAGGCCTACAGGGATAGCAGTCCTGGAAGAAGTCCTTCTCCCCTCAAGACCATAATCCAGGAAACAGCACTGCCTACTGGTGGAGAGGCAGGTGCTGCTGAAATCAGTGAGGAGACTAATCACAGCGCTGAAGCGTACTTGACGTATGCAGCCAGCTGGTTCTTGTGCTTTGTGTATAGTTCTTACAGTGTGCTTTATGTCTTTTTGTGCTCGTGCAGGCTGTTGCAGCAATATCAAAGCAACACTGCGCCAAAAGATTTTGTGTATTTGCGCCGGGTTGCTGCAAATCCTGCTGATTACAACCCTTACATACTCCGGGTAAGCAAGGGTCTGCTAAGTTCAGTCAGGTGAAGTAGTCGTGTACATGCATGTGAACTGCAGGTGTTGTTGATGTTGCACTCATGCTGCTTGCTTCATCCTCAGAAAAGAAAAGAAAAGATTACGCCTTTCGGTGTCAGTTTAATGAGTAATGAGAAGCATTATACCAGGCTGCCCAGGCGCTTCATCCTCAAAGTGGCTCCTGCCTGTGACAGGTTGTATCTTTTGCAAAAGCAGACAAAGGCGAGTTATATACTCTGAGCACCAAGGGGGTAAATCAGTACAGGGATAATGTACACACTGAGTTCACAGCACTTGAACAGTGGCAGCGGGAGGTGTCATTGTTTGGCAGCTTAAAAAGGCTGAGAATGTTTCATCAGTACAAGCTGTGGAAAGGCTTCAGGCAAGCCATCATGGATTTTCAGAATAATGATCGCCTTTGCCTCAAACCTGCCAGCTCATACTATCTATGAGACATGTGTTGCAATTTTTTGTGCTTGTCATCCACAGATTGTCATGCAATTGTTGCGTGTTCATTAATTGTTGGCATGCCATGCAGGTCTTGGAGGGACAATGTTTGCCAGACAAAAACCACCAGGGCTCGTGTTGCTCTGCAACACAACCTCTTTATGGCCAACCTGGTCCTACAGGTTTCAGACTGATCTGTCAAGTTGACTTGCCTCAGCATCCACATTGAGCCCAAGTTGTTGCGCAC
>JAABUP010001607.1_pt1 | contig 47149 bp, 76 predicted proteins | sample 5559201 | NCBI WGS metagenome assembly JAABUP01 (sample SAMN10711887, study PRJNA513373) | rock metagenome | isolation source: Antarctica rocks | place: Antarctica
AGCGGTTCCAAGTAGGCCGGACCCGCAATAGTCGCCGAGTATCGCGGATGCTCGTGAGTCTGGCGGACAAAACGAGGACGTGGTTTGGTAAACCTCTGGAATGCCGAAGAAACGTCCCCCATGTCTCAGCCTGATGTCCAAAACTGAACTTGCTTCCTACTGTGGGCTCGGTGAGTCTATACTTCCGAGGCTTCCCACTAGAGTCACCCTGAGATGAAGTCTTGGAGTACCGAGGAAAATCGAGCCGAGGATTGATACTGTACGCCTGAGCATCTCAATCACATCCATCAAGGGTTGCTGTTACAGCATACTACCACATGAGCCCTATCCCTCAGAACGCTTGTTTTCAAAAGTCTGTTCACTGATAAAACACGGGAGACAAGACTGGTCCAACCAATAGCAAATGACCAATCAGAAGCAATGGAGAGATACATTTGGGCAAGAGAAAACATGATTTCTCAACCTCAGGCCAAATAAAACCAGCGAGTCAAACCCCGATGCAGGAACGTTTAGCCGACAATGTTTATTTTCAGCCACCTTTGAAGACATTGTAGAAAAATAGGACGTATGTACGAATGTCCGAGACGATGGGGAAGCTGCCAAGTAGGCCTGCTAGCTAGCTAGATAGGCGGTGTAATTCTTTAAAAACTTCAACAGACAAGCCGGACCGGGTAGGCACGACCGATCGCCGCGACACCGTAAATCTATTACGATCCCCACCTATCAACCAAAACTCACTCCGCCCGTCTCATTATCTCCCAAACCACCCGCCTAGCAATCTCCCACCGAATGCCCCTCCCCGTGCTTATCATCGGCTCCGGTCTCTCCGGCCTCCTCCTCGCCCAAGGACTGCTCCTCCACCGAATCCCATTCCAGATCTACGAGCGTGACCCCCACCTCTCCTCCCGACCACAAGGCTATCGGATCCGACTAAACCTCATCGGCCTCCATGCTTTACGGACTACTTTGTCCAAGGAGGTGAACGATGAGATTTGGAGGACGGCGGTGGAGTTTGTTCCGGGTTTGGGGAGGTTGGATGCTAGGACTGGGAAGGTCATGGGGGTACCTGTTGGGATGCCCTCACCGAAATCGCCAGGGACGAAGACCAACGTAAACGGGAACGGGAATGGGACGGCATCGCCCACTGGCCTACCTCCTCCTCCGGGTATCGACCCCGAAGACCCGCTCACGCGATTCGCAATGACCTCCCGACTCCCAGTGGACCGTACGATCCTCCGCTCAGTCCTCCTCACCGGCCTCGACGATTACATCGACTTCAACAAATCCTTCACCCACTACTCCATCACACCTTCTTCCGTCACCGCTCACTTCTCAGACGGTACTACCGCTGAAGGTAGCCTACTGGTTGGGGCGGACGGGTACCACAGTAGAGTAACGCGGCAATTGGTCGGGGATACGCTGGAACCGATCGACATGGGTCCAAGGATGATCTATGGGAAGGCGAGTTTGAAGGAGTTGGAAGGGGTGATGAATAAGGAGTTGATGTATGGGGTGAGGGTGGCGGTGGATACCTCTCCTCGCCCTCCACCTCCACCTACCGCCCCTCAAACTGGTCAATCCGATAACATCCCATCCGACACCGAGGACCCCTCGAAATCCACCGGCGCCATAACCCAAACTGCCACTGTCCCCGATCCTGCTAAACCGACCTCGCCAACTATTCAACCCGACACCCCGCCCGACTCCTCCCCCCCAGCACGCCCGTCGCCCGTCAGCCTCTTCATCGAGACCTGTCGTTTCCCCAACCTACCCCACACCTCCGACTACGTCTTCTACGTCCTAACCTCCCCCACCGGCTTCTCCACCTTCGTAACCTGCGACGCATCCCTCCTATCCTCCTCGTGCGAAACTGCGGCTAGCATAGCCGAAAAAGCGGTATCGCATTTCCACCCGAGTATCCGCGCGGTCGTGGAGCGCCAAGATCGGGGGTCGTGTTCGGTATGGGCTATGACGAGTGCGAAACCTGGTGGGCTGGGGGAGTGGGGGACGGAGAGGAGGGTGACGATTTTGGGGGACGCGGTACATCCTATGCCCCCGACGGGGGGGTTGGCGGGTAACGCGGCGTTGAGGAGTGCTGCGAGTCTGGTTAGGGTACTCTCGCGTCGACATAACGGGGTTCACTCGACCGGGGCGCGGGAGAAGAACAAGAATGGGAATGGGACTGGCGGAGAGAAGAACAAGGAGATTCAAATTGAGAGCGGGTCGGGTGAAGACGGGTGGACGGCAGACGAGATCAACAGCTACGAAGTCCGAATGCGTAGCGAAGCCGGACGAATGGTGACCCTCGCCCACGCCGCCGCGACTGGGAAGTACCCGTTGGGGTTGTGGAATCCGCTGTTTGGGGATCCGAGCGAGTGTCTGAGCGAGGAGGAGGCGAGGAGGTTTGATAGGGCTCTGAATTGGGATGAGTGAGCGGTAGGTAGCATGGCATACCGTATTAGCATCTGCGTGGAACCAGTGCGGATGCCGGTCGTGGCTGTGGACGAGCGCCGGAGTGGGATATCGGTTGGAGTGGACAGCAATTGTTCGTGCACGTCTTCAGGCCAGCAAGTGAAACGTCGCTTGACAATATATACAGCGCGAAAGGCATTCACAACTTCGATCCATTCATCTGACATCTCCTTCGAACCACCTTCCACCGAGCTCAAAATTGTAGCGATCAGACGGATCATCAAGGCGGAGACCCAAGAAGACCCATCATTCATACTGATTTTGCCCCCGATCGCTGCCCTTTCTCCGCATCCCAAGAAGAGACAAGATGCTTCCCATAAGATGCTTCCCACAAGATGCTTCCCACAAGATGCTTCCCACAAGATGCTTCCCACTCTGATTGAAAAGGTCCGGATGTCTGAACGGGCATCGGTACGACCCTTGAGTTGCAGTTTGCCCTCCTGTGTCTGATCATTTGGCGCAAATTTCGATGCCTCGATTGATCTTGCAGTGTTCAGAAGGTTCGGTATTAGCTGATGAAGATACCAAAACGCGCTTTCACTGTTTGGGCCGAGGGATTGCCCTGCTTTCTTTTCCCGTTCCCCACCCTCACCCACGTCCCATCCCCTCGGCTCCTCCTGCCTTCCTCACAGTCATACCCTCCTCCCCGCTGACTTGTCTCGTTTGCTACCCCTTCCACACTGAACCGTCTCGCCCGCATCCTTCTCTCACTCCCATGATTCCCGCACGAACCCACGAACCCGCGTCGAACTTCCTCCTCCAGGTCCTCCCATACTGCTGCGTATATCCACCGCTCGACGATGGTGTCGTAAGTTCGCGAGATGGCGTCGGTTCTCGAAGGTTTATCTGAAGGAGAATTTCCCGAGTGAGGGGGAGATTGAGGAGGATGGACGGGTGAGGGTTGGGAGGAGGAGGAGAGGGATGACGAGGGAGTGGGTGCGGACGGGATATCCGGGTTTCAAGATCTCAACATGTCAGCTTAGTCAAGATCTCTCGCCGAGAGTCTGCTGATGTATGCATCTAGGACAATATGAGGAGCTGTCTCCATCATGCTTCTATGGATCTCTACCGACGCGACCCCAACCCCGCCGCCCTCCACTCCGCAATCATCTCCACCCCCACCCCCACACCCCCACAGACCACCACCACCACCCGACTCTCCTTCGCCAACCTCAACGCCCTATCTCGTAACAGATCCTCATAGACCACAGACAAAGCCGCCCCACACGCAGGCTCGACCAGCATCCTCTCTCCATCCGCGAACCGCACACACGCGCCACACGCTTGCTCGTCGCTCACTACCCAGCACTTCACTCGATCCTCCTGGGCATACTTGAGCGCTTGGGACGCCACGCGGGTCGCGCCTAGGGAGGTCGCGATTGACGTTATCCCGGGCAGGGTGATGAGTTCCCCCGCCGCCACCGACTGAGCGAGAGAATCGGCTCCTTTCGTCTCGACTGCGATGATCTTCGTACCCGTCGAGTGCTCTAAGCCCTGCATGATCCCGCAGAACAGTCCTCCCCCGCCCACCGAACAAACCACCACGTCCGCACATCCCCCTAAATCCTCCTCGATCTCGTCCACCATCCCACTCGCCCCCGTCCATATATCGGCATGATCGAAAGGGGGGACGTACACCCCATCCGGATCATTGGGTAGGAGTACGGTGCGCAAGTGGAGATCCGCCTCGAACCATGTTTGACCATGCTGGATGACCTCTGCGGTCCCGTGGCCTGCTAGACGGATCCTGTCGATCATGTGAGGTTTGGTGGAGAGAGGGACTACGACTGTTGAAGGGTGGCCGAGGAGAGTGGAGGAGCTGACGCAGGCGAGACCGGCGTTGCCCCCGGAGGAGGAGTAGAAGTGGGGTTGGGATGAGGAGGGAGATTGGGAGTGGGCGAGGGAGGCGGTTTGGACGAGGTTGCCGATGCCGCTGTACGAGCGTTAGCGACTGACGGGCGGTTGGGAAGGGCGCGAGGGGGAGAGCGACGGGGTGGGGGGAGGGAGGGAGGGGAGGAGGAGGAGGGTATATATAGATGTCGATATAATGTGGTGTGAAGACGTGAACCTTCGACCCAGACGTACCGGGATTTAAACGACCCGCACGGCTGCAGATTCTCAAGCTTCAGAAACACCCGACTATCTCACCATCACCACCATCAGTATGCATTCCGTCACGTAAAGGATGAACGCACCACCCGGCGATCTCCGACAGCGCGGCCGACTCGACTAGCGGAGTCCGGATCCAAGGCGTCGGCTTCGTCGAGGTCGAGCTCATTCTGCCGTACTGGGCTACTTTCAAGTGGGACGACCCGGATTTGTCGAGTGAGGTTGATGGGATGAGAAGGCTTCACTTTCTTCTCGGCATTTCCCATCGAGGACGCCCGAGATCTGCCGGAGATCTGAATCACGACGCAAAAGGTACACGTGGTCCTTTCAGATCCCTCCGCCATAGTTAAATGCCGTGCTGCCCTCCCCTCCCTTGCGTCCCGAGTTCAGATCGGATGGCCTTCCATACCGCTTGTCGCTTTCCGCTTTTATTGCAGTCCCGCCTCGTAAGAAATCGGGAATTGGGGTTGAGGCTTCTCTTCTGTTGGTTTTCTCTGCTGTTCTGGACTGTTTCTTCTACGCATAGCATGTGGCAGGATGATGAGTAAAAATACTACGACATCGTCACTCTACCTGACCATCTACGCTGACCGCTTTCCCACGTCTAAAGCGAGCTCATCCACCAAGAACACTACCGCCGCCAAGTCCTCCGATAAGGGGTCTTCTCATCCAGAGAACGGGAACGCTTTCGACCTCAAGCCAGAGTCCGGATCCGGTTCCGACGACTTCACCCTGACCGCTCGGTTCGACCAGCTCGTCCCCTTCCCTTCCCATTGGCACCACGACGAGCTCTACGACTCGTTCGAGTTTACGTATCGCCAGCATTTCGAGGCTTATTCGGAGGCCAACACCACGCGCATCGTTGCTGACTGGGAGAAGAGGGGAGGCACGGAAGAGCCGTTGCTTGAGCCGTTGCTTGCGATCTGTCGAGAAAGGCGCAAGGACTTGCTGAAGAGCTCAGGACGAGTCCTCAACACCCGGAGTTCAAGGGGTGTGGGTTCACGTTGGTGAGTCGTGAGGATCCTGAGCGGGTCGTTCGGAAACCGGCGAAAGGGTGGGGGGATTGGTTGATTGAGCTGGACGGTGGTGAGGTCGATGGGGAGGACGAAACGTGATTCAGGTTTTGGCCAGACTCGTGGTTAGTTCGATAATTATTGATCCGGATGTATATCGGTCGTGTGTCGAGTCCTGCGGCTCAAGGATTCTTCCCTGTCCCGGTCAAGATTTTCACGCCTGAGCGATTGATATAGCTCAGCCCGCTCCAGACAGTCGTCCCCGCTACAGTCCATCTGCCCCTCAAATGAGCGCGCGTCACGTCCCTGGCAAGCGGACTCACTGCAAGTAAGATAGGGGTGTCGTCACCGGGATAGTAAGGAGCGGGGAGACGGTTGTGAGGCCCATGAGGAGGAGTTGAAGAGCGGTATTGATCTGGTGGAAGACTTTCAGTGACATTTGTTGAGTTTGGGGCATGACTCACCTTACTGATCTGGGTCGGCTTGACTTCAGCGGAAGGGATCGAGGGGTCGAAATATCGTCTGAGAGTTCTCTGCATCAGGCTATGATCAGCTCTTGCTCTAGAAAGAACAAGGCACAGGTGCGTACAGGAGGAGGGAGTGAGATGAACCGAAAGTAGAAAGCCGAGATCGATAGCGCCACGTCTCTTCCCAGAATCAGGGCAGCCAGTGGTACTGAACACCACTCTCAGCAGATGTCGGATCTCAGGAGGTCCGAATCACTTGGGAGAAGCCCCGCCCAGGCTAGCGTCACCACCAACGAGGTCATCAATGCCTTATCCGCCGCCGGATCCAGAATCGATCCCAATACCGATTGACTGTTATAGTGTCGTGCCAGCCATCCGTCCAGCTACACTCCCTATTGATCAGCAGCTGGACATGTGATTGAAAGGAAAAGGTAGGCATACCCAGTCGGACACGCCGCTGAAGAACAAGATTCCCGTGGCCCAAGCAAAGTCGCCATGCACGATGGTGTAGCCTAAGAAGGGGCAGGCACATATCCGGGCTATGGTGAGGGCGTTTGGGAGGGTGTAGGGGGATTCGTGGAGTTCTGGCGGGGCTGAAGAATCAGACGTAGACGGTGAAGTTGAAGAAGTGGATGGGACCTATTGCGGACTGGTCTAAGCTGGACCTAAATTGTGGGGCCGAGGTGCTTACCGCGACAGGTGGGTCTTGGTCTTGCGCTTGCGAGGTGTTGGAAGCAAGTCGCGATATTCGATAGCTTGCCGGGCGCAAGAGAAGCCTGGGAAGACTTGCTGGTCCGACTTTTGGATGCCGAGACACTGAGCGGACGAGACTCCTCGCTGGTAGCCGGGAAGGACCTCCATATGACGGGAAAGCTAGGGACGGCGGACCCTGTAGGAAGTGTCGACACGACCGAGCATTTACGATCATTCTATTCATGCTGATCTCGAGTGCATTCATCGAGACGGCTTCGACCTGGAATGGATCAGTTCGAGGGGGAGGAAGCAAAAGCCATACATACACACCTCGACGCTAAATACAAATCATAGCTTCGGGTGACCGACCTTGTCCTTGCAAAAGAAGATTGGCGGATACGATGATGAGAAGGTTAGGTTGTTAGAGCGCTATAGGTACCAAGAGCAGCGGGCGACTGAAGGTTTCCAGAAGCCGGTTAGAGACACGGGTATGATGGTGTAGGCCGAGGTGATAGTACTCAGGTAGACCTAGGGTTGATCCCAGGCTTTGTGAGGGTTTCGTCCGCCTTGAAAATGGCTTGAAGCTCGGATCTGACTTTGGCGCTGAGCTGAGTGTCGTTCGAAGAGCCAGATGATGTGAACCTTCGGTGAATGAAGAAAGTTGTGGCCGAGTTGAATCAGTCAGGTCCCGACGGTCACGTGACCCCGTGATTTCGTAGATTTGGGGTGATATTTACTTTGGCTTCTCGACGTCGACAGCTCATTCCTCCATCAAAACCAACTTTCATCTCCCATCCATACTCTGCTCCCCGATAGCCCGTGACTGAGTGGCTTCTTCGAGTACCTGTTGTTTCTCCTATGCTTTTACCGATAGATCCGCTCATCGAACCTCGCCCTCCGCGACATGTCCGACCACTCCTCCTCCTTCACCTCCCCTTCACCCCTCCTCTACCTCATCAACTCCCTCCCTCTCTCTTCACTCTCCATCCCTGGTCTTCTCAGTTCACACAAACCGCTCGTTCGACCTTCACAACTCACTCAACAGCCGCTCAACAAATTCCTCAACCGCCTCAACTCGGCTCTCCTTTCCAAGCACGCCGACGGAGGAGCCGAGCGGCGTGCAGCGTGTGAGATTGCTAGGCTGGTGGTGGAGCAGGACGAGGAAGGATATGTGGTCATGCAGTGGGGAAAGGGATGGGTCGGGACCTGCTTGAGCGCTGTGTCGGTGAGTTGAGCCGTTCCCAATCGGTAGCTTCTGGCTATAGACCTTCCAGAAGCAGCGGACCTTGGAGTCATCAGCTATTTCTGGGGTATCCGTGAGCATGCGCTGACGGATTACAGTCACCGAGTACCCCGCTGCGAACGATCCAGCCACACCTCGCCCTTCTATCCACCCTCAACCTCACTTCCCCTCACTACCCCTCGTTTGAGCGCGAGACGATCCATCCCATCCTCGGCAAGCTCAGCGTATCACTAAGCAAGCTTCTCGAGCGTTGCGCATTAGAATCTCGTCCAGACTGGCTGATTATGGTACGTTGCGCTCGTTGCAAATCTCGCAAGGAAGCTTTATGCTGACTACTCAGCTACATGTGCTTGAGTTCACCCGGACTCTCCTCATTCATTGGCCTTCACCATTCCGTCCCCTCGTCCCTGTCTTCCGACCGCTATCGCTCTCTCTCATACTCCACCTCGCTCTGCCGAGCTCCGCTCCGTCATCCTCGACAGCCAGCTCAAGCTACGCCGTCCCTCATGAAGTCCGACAAGCCGCGACCGACCTCCTCGCGTCGCTCCATGTGACGAACGGGAAGGCGCAGTCGCCCGCTGCCTGGAGCGCGGATATGAAGGAAGCGCTGGGAGGTCTTGCGATGGCTATGCATGGGATAGCAGCGGATGCTTGGTTAGAAGGTACGTGATCATGATGTTGACGGGATCTGAGGGTGACCTGATGCAGTCTCATAGATCCCGTACGAGTGCCGCCTTCGCCTGCCCCGCTGGAGCTTCCACCTTTGCCAACGGATTCGAGTTTGAGACTACCGATGGCACTGGAGATGATGGAGGGATGGGTGGAGGTGGTGCTGGGCCTGTTGAGGTGTGTTCCTCTACCCCTACCTGTCGTGGGATGCCGCCGCCAGCCGTGTAAGGCTTTCGTATGAAGTCCTTGGCCATAGGTCTTGTCGAAGCGCAATGGATTCCACTTGCTGACGTCTACCTAGATTTCCTGTCAGCCGACCTGTGCCGGTACCCATCGCGCTCATCGTTGCTGCCGGTCTGCGCTGTCTCAATCTCACCCTCGACACGCCTGTGAGTCTCTGAAGACCTTGCCCAACCACACATGCGGCTTGCTGACTCGCTTATTGGCGTACCTTAGACCGTCGCCCACATCTCTCCTCAGCATCATGCCGCCCTTCTTGCTGCTCTACCACGGATATGGACGGTAGGAACACTGCTTCTCGGAGGGGTCGCAACGGCGTGAGTGGGATCTTGTCATTCGGGACTACATAGCTGACAAGATGGTACAGCTGCGGGGATCACCTCTTCCCACATCTCAGAAACATCTTTGACCACGCCATCTGGCTGTCTGAACTGATACCGGGTAGCATGACGTGAGTTTTTCGCTCAGCTCAATCTACATTGCTCTGATTGATGGGTATCGCCCTTTCGCAGCGGACCCCAGAAACAGCTCCTCCGCTTTCATCACCTCATGCTCACCCTGTACCCACCTGCACTCCTTCCCATCGACTATCCTTCACGACTGCTCAGGCTTTGCCTGGGCAAGCTTTCGCCTTTACTCGAGCCACGGCCTCAACCTTCAGCTGGTCCGATAGTGAACGGCGGTGGGAAGCGTGGGAAGAAGCGGGCCCGAGGTGCCGAAGATGGGCTTGTTGGCGGTCTGGAGGGGAGAGACAGCAAGTCTCTAGGTGATGAGGAGATCGAGGTTGTACTCGAGTCACTCCGACGTTCGTCGTATCTTCGTCGCCTAACTCAAGCTGATCCAAAGAACAGTAACGCCATTGCTTCATCCGACTCCGCTGCTCTCGCCCGAACTCCTGAGACTCTCGATCCGCCTTCACCTCTCCCTCCACCTCTCCTTCCCATCCCTACCATCCTACGATTCCCGCCTCGCCGACGCCGTCGCCCACGTTCTCGAAGATGCGCTGCTCATGAACGATTCCCAATCCGGCACGGCATACGGCTGGAAATCCCTCATTCTCTCCGTCCTCGTATGTCCATCTTCCGAGATCGCATCGTCATACTCATGTACGCAGGAAACTCCCGGAGATAAGGTCTCCCTCGTCCTGCATCCGAGTCTACCGCCTATGGTCCGGCCCCAGCCTCCGCTGTCCGCGCTACACTTCTTTGCGCCGGAGAACGAGGAGGAGAAGCGGATACGGCTGGAGATGGGGTTCGGCACCGGTCAAGACGGGAATGGAGGGGTGATGAACGAGATGGAGGTGGACGGCAACCCTGAACGCGAAGAGCCGGTGATCAACGGCCAAGGGACCGGGATTTTCGATAACGGCCTTAACTACGGTTCGACCAGCGTGGAGCAACGCGAAATCCCCGGTCGGGACGAGGGGGATCATATGGCCGCGCAGGCAGGATTACTGGTGGCGGTAGGCGAGGTTCCTGCTCCGACAGCCACGGTCACGCAGAATATCACCTCGCCTCGACCCGATAACACTTCGACGCGGGACGAGCCCGCCGTGCCTGCCGAAGCGGGTGGTGGAGACACCGTGCCCTTCGTGTCGACCCCACTGGACAAGGGGAAATCGAAGCTGGTCGAGCCGGAAATCAGACGGGGTCGTTTGAGCGATAGCCCGATCCCAGAGCTGGATAGCGGGTCTAGCGACTTTGGGGACATGGAAGATGATGATGAGGATGAGGAAGATGACGAGGGATAGCTCATGCATTGTCGATCGAGCTCGTCTAGGGGATGCGCGTGCAGATGGTATGGGACACCTAGCCAGACGTACTGAACCCATTGAGCCATCCGCCGACCACTAGAACAGGACAGCCTTACGTGTGTGTATCAGAGCTGCTTTCCATCTCAGGGCCACTCTCGCTCGCCCCTTACTTGCACCTCACTCTGCCGGACCCGCCGTCTCAACAGGGACTTCTTACTCCTCCATGTTCTTCATCCAATTCTCCATGGTAGGTCGGGGGATCTCGCCGGGTTCGAATAGGCCTGTCCCACCCGAACCAGATGAGCACCCGCAAACCAGTGGCTTCAGAAGAAAGTCGAGAAGAGATTGGAGGTGAGAAGAATGAACCAGGTTTGATGAATGTCATCTCTCATTTTCCGGGTCTTCGGATCCATAGTCCTCTTCTCGCCATCAGCTGAGCAAAACGAAGAAATCGCACCGAGGGAGCGAATGGACTAGGGTCGGATGCATAGGACTCAGGATAAGGGGTTTGCCTGACGTCACGACCTTCTCATCTGTTATCAGTTAACTTACCTGAAAACAAAAAGCTGTGTCTCGTTACCTCCCCTGCTCCATGCATCCGATCGCTCAAACCTTCCCCTTTTGGAGCTTCCCTGCCGAGCAAAAGACCTTTGGTTCCCGCGAGGTACTTTTCTCAACCTCACCGCCTCTTGCGCCGGAATCTAGTCCTGCCATTTCATCTATACATAACCCTCGCCGTCGTCTCGGGCATACCTTTTCAGATCCCGTCAGACCGGAGCGGAAGCGGTGTGCACCGCGACTCGACTCATACAAAGACTAATCCTACTGAAAGACCCATGGGTTCTGACGTGAGCTACACTGTATATACTGAGGAGTATCATGTTGAATCGGTTGACGGTGATTACAGGTGTCCTTGTCTTGGTCGGATCGGTGGTGGCGCACGCGGGTTGTGGAGACATTGAGATTGGACGGAGGAATACGAGAGATGGGAGGAAGGTTGGGAGGAAGGACGTCGCGGATGAGGCGAGTGGGGCGGCTTCGACGGGTCAGCGGCCTCACCTCATCATCTTTCTCCTTGTCTCTCGTCTTTGGTCCCTTCATCTTCATATCACTTCTCTCGTCTACGTCGCCTTCACCTCTGGCTCAGTGCTTCATCTCGCCACCTTCTCGGTTCCCTCGTGATCCCCACTCACCTTATCCCCAACACCCGTCCCGCTCACTCGCCGCGGTCGTTCGCCGCTAACGCTCCCCAGATGTTGATAACCCATGTACCGCCTACTCCTACGCCCCCGTGACCGCCCTCGAGAGCTCCTACCCGGCTATATGGGACACCGCTTCCATCCTCACGAGCGATACCACCGCGCAGGCATTGTTCAATACCATCGATAGTGACATCAAGTCGAGGTTCCCGAATGATGGGCCGAGAGGTGGGTTACCTTTCACCACTTTCACGCTCTCCACTTTCTCCCGCTATCCCTCTTTCCTGCTCCCACTTTTCCCCTCTTCCCCCTCTCTCCCGCTCTTCACCGCCTCGCTCTACCCCTCTCCCACACTCCTCCTCGATCTCGCCTCATCCTCCTCTCCCACCTCTTTCATGGTCATGACTGTTGCCGCTTGCGATGGCGCTGATAGACGCCCCAGGCACGGCCAACGGCAACCTCTCCGGCGTAAGCTACAACGCCACCGATCCGGACTGCTGGTGGACATGGCAAGGGTGCACCAGCCCTGTAGCGAGTACAGGGCTAGCGGCCGACTGGACGACGGTGCCTGAGCCCTCGACATGGGGATTGACGTATGACGATGGACCGAATTGTAGTCATAATGCGTTGTATGATTACTTGTTGGAGAATCAGCAGAAGGCGACGATGTGAGTGCTCTTCGACCTCAAACAACCGGAACGTCTCGATGAACCCGTGGCGGAGTGTGCTGATATTGATTTGGACAGGTTCTATATTGGTAGCAATGTTATCGACTGGCCGCTACAGGCGATGCGGGGATTGGCGGATGGACATCAGATCTGCGTGCATACTTGGTCACACCAGTGAGTCGCTGCTGTTACGACCATCCGGTTTTCAGGGCGAGAGACGAGCAGGGAATGGCGCTGACGGACCCAGGTACATGACATCGTTCGCCAACGACGTCGTTTTCGCAGAACTGTACTATACCCAGAAGATCATCAAGGATCTCCTCGGTGTGACACCGCTGTGCTGGTGAGTCGTCATTCCAGCAGTCCCTTAGACGAGCTTTCCTTCCCACTGTTACTCCACCCAACATTCTTCACTGTTCACCCAGCCCTTACCTGATGGGAGCGTCTCGCTGACCCGGATGACAGGCGACCACCATTTGGCGACGTGGATAACCGAGTACGAGCGATTGCGGCCGGATTAAATCTTACGACGATCATCTGGTCTGACGACACGGTCAGTCCTCAAGTTGATACCAATTCTCGCTTCGAACCTACTTGCTCTGTTTTCAAGGATGCTCCCAACTACGTGCGGGCGTATGGCACACTGGGCTCTTTCATCCCCTTCTTTCCCTTGATCAAACCGCTGAGGCATGCGGGATGCTGACCCTCGCTCAGGAAGACTGGAAAGTCGGCGCAAACGACGGTGTGACCTCCGCCGACGTCGATGCGAAGTATGAGGCGATCATCAACAAGACCACCAATGGGACCTATTCGACCCACGGTCCGATCGTCCTCAGTCACGAGCTAAGTGAGTCTTCATGCCGCCGACCACACCATCTTCCCAATCTTTGTGCGCTCTCCTGTCTGCTCAAACTCATGCATCTTGAGTCTCCTCTTCTTCGTCGTGGTGCGGTCTCTCTCCAGCACTGACACCTGCCCAGCCAATTACACCATGTCCGAAGCCATCACCTTCTACCCCAAGATCAAAGCCGCATTCCAACACGTCGTCCCCATAGCGGTAGCATACAACGTGACCCACCCTTACGTCGAGCAAAACGTCACCTATCCTACTTTCGATCAGTACGTGGCGGGGACGGTCAACCAGACTACCGGGGCGGCTACGACGACTACGAGCGCGAGACCCACATCGACGTCGGTGGCTAGCTCGAGCGTGGCGGCGAGTTGGGGGAGTGCGAGCGCGAGTGCAGCGGCGAGCAGTGGTTTTGGGAATAAAGCTTCGGTCTCGGGTGCTGGGCGGGGAAGGGAGATGTGGAGCGGAGGTGTGGTGGGGACGGCGTTGGTGATGAGTTTGGGTTCATTCGTGGGGGGATTGTCGAGTTGAGACGAGGTCGGGCAGGTGATCAGATGTGGAAGGACATTTCTTGCCGGACGACATCCACGACGCATCGATGGAAAGGACATTACATACCACATGACCATGAATGCATTGCCTCCGTATGGACTCGCCCAGTCTCTTTCGCCACTAGCAAGGTGATGAATCGATTCACGACGAGCCCTCGTTCCCGCTGCTCGATTGAAGCAACCTCCTTCATCCTGACTCCGTTACCTACACCAGTCTACTTCAAAGCTAGCCCAGGCCTGATACCCCTCCCTCTCCACATCCGGCAACAGCCGCGACCTGACCCCCATGCCGTCCCTGCCGAGCCCGCTCGATCCTCTGCTTCTCATCCAAATTCATCTGCACGGCGGTGATGTACTTTACAAACTTCCTAGGCGGGACGTGCTTCTCGAACCTGTCCACCACATCAGCCACACTCCACACATCACGCCCTGTACACTTCACCCGATCGCGGGCTGGGGTGCACGATCCGGGCTGAACTTGGGATTGTGTTGGGACGGGACGGGACTCACATCCCGTCGATCTTCTGATTTCTACGCCTGGGCTTAGCTGACAGAAGCCTTGTGCGAATCCGTTTTGTCAATCATCGGTTTTCTGCGAGCTGCGAAGTGGCCTCCTCAGACCTTTTGTGGCTTTGTGGCACTTCCAGCGACCTCCGACTTTTTGTCTCTCACCGAGCATAGCTCCCGGTATCCGATCGCTACAGCTCCGGACCCACACCAAAGGACGCTTCGTGAGGCAATGACCCCATGTCCATAACTTTAAACGCCGCGACTGCTTCCCTGGATGGTATGTCATCTTCCAATCATCCGTCCGAACGATACGTCCAACTCTAGATATTCTTTCCGTTGCATTGCCTTCGCCTGTCGCCGCTTCTGATACGCCACCAAGTCTCCAGAATCTCATGCGGTTCACGCCACGTTGGTCGCCTGGTCCATCGTGAGGATGATGGCCTGGTACCATCGGGCGAACTCGACGACGTTGTCGGCATCCTGCGGGAGCGCACGATCCATCAGCCATTTTCAGACACCTCATCGAAAAACGCACCGTCTTCTCGTTGATGGTGTGCGCGCCAGAATTACCCTCCATCGGGTTGTACCTGAACCTGTAGATATTCCTGGTAAGATCCCAGTACCGCCTCGTGTCGGTGTTCTGCGGCTATCAGCCGAGGCCAAGCAGCGAAGGAGAACACGTACACCGGTAGACATGAACGGGGCCATGACAAGATCCTCTCCTGGGCCCAGCTCGACGATCTCCCCATCCTCGCTCACCTCCGGCCTACTCGCCCACATCCCACGCGCTGTACTCGCCATGACGGTGTACGCTGAGTCGAGATCAGTGGCGTCGGTCGGCGAGATCGGTGCGGGGTCGGTGTAGTAGCCAAACGCGTTCGAGAGGATGACCTTGGCGTCGGGGTTACCGTGATAGGCGGGTTTGCCGGAGAAGTCGATGAGCGTGAGGTTGCATGCTTTGACGACGGGCATGAGGGTGTGGATGGTCTGGGCTTGAAGCTCGGCGGCGTTTGATGCGACGTTGACCCGATGGTTGATGACGGTCTTGACGGATTCGGGCTGGCGAGCATAAGCGAGCGCCGATTTTACTTCTAGGGGTAACCTACCAGCGCGTTGACCTTTAGGCCACCGTTGATGATGTCGGTAGCTTGCGTTGTGGACATCATTGCGCGCATCATGTTGCTACAGCTTTTTCAGGACCAAATCTGGTGACTTTTGCTGGCGTACCCCTGTCCTCGTCCGGTCGTCGCCGGGCCCACTCCCGTCTTGATGATCTCCTCCGGGAGGTTCCTCAAGGCGGACTTGTCTCCCTTTTGCGTCTTGACGACCATGGATTTGAGCGATTTTGGCATGTCCGCGGCATACGTCGCAGCGCATGTCATGAAGCTCTGCGGGGCTTTAGCATGTCCGCATCGAGTATCAGTATCCCTCACGTAGAGCGGAGAGTTCTCCTTGAGGATCAGCTCGCTACAACCCGTCAACTAAGATCCAAGCAGTCGCATGATACACACTGCGGGTTCTTCTCCAGCTCCGCGACAAGCAACGATGTGTACCCGATAGCCGTGTGTGGCGGCGGCACCGAGGAGTGACCGCCCAAGGTGGAGACCTCGATCTCAAGGTCATAATGGCCCTGGCAGAGTCAGACGGGTCCTCAAGGCGAACGCGAACTCACCTTCTCGGCAACGGCCGGCATGGCGAACTGCTGGCCCCACTTGTTGGAAAGACCGTTCCCCTCGTCGATGAGCCTGCGATATTAGCTTCATTTGAGTTGATCTCGGAGCACGTACAGCGAGATCGAGTCCTTGCCATACTTCTCGGTGATGTACTTGGCGATCGCCGGCGCGCCGACCTATCTCATAAGTCCCGCTCTTAGGTTCATTCCGACTCACCTGCCCACCCCTCTCCTCATCGCTCCCGAAGCCGAGCACGATAGTCCTCTCGGGCTTGAAGTCGGTCGTCTCGAGCAGATGCTCGATCGCGACCATGATGGCAATCAAGCTGCCCTTGGTATCGCTGGCGCCTCGACCCCAAATATACGTCCCGTCATAGTGACCCGAGTAGGGCGGTTGGTCCCACTGCGAGAGGGTCGCGGGGAGGACGGGGACGACGTCTTGGTGCGCGGTGAGGAAGAGCGGTTTGAGCGAGAGGTTGGTGCCGGGTAATTCGTAGATGGAGGCCCAGTTGGCGATGGTACGTTTGAACGTCTTGTGGCTGCGGCGTCACGAGCATAAGCTTGACACTCTCCCTAAGGTGAGGAAAAGTGGGAGGAACGCACACGAGCGGGAAACTCTTCTCGAGATCTACTCAGCAAGTGGTCAATAATATATTTCACAGGGGAAAGGGAGAACACCTACATTGGTGGAACTCGCCCTGGATCTTCCACTTCGGGTCCTCGTCGACAGGTCCCATCTCATCAAACACCTCAGTCGGGATTTGCACCTGTCGAGCGACCACACGATACGAGGCCAAGTGCGCATTGGGGGCGAGACATCAAAGCAAGGAAACCGACGAGAAATGCAGAGAAGAAGGTGAGGTTGATCAGCCTTATCCAAGACAGAACAAGCAACTCACCGCCCCCGACAATAGACCAATGATCCTCTCCTTCTCCCCCAAGATCTTACTAACGTTATACCCCTTGGGCATTCTCGGTTCCGCCTGCTCACACCCACTTTCACCCTTGACAGCGCCCATACTCACCTTGGCCGGGCCAAAGTGATGGACGAGGATGGTGGTCGCGCCGAGAGGCCAGGAGATTAGGACAGCGCTCGTCGCGAGGAGGGCGAGGATGGCTAGGGTCCATTTTGGGGTGGAAGAGCGGGATTCGGAGGAGGTGCTCGGGATGGAGGTGGGGAGATAGATTGAGCCGCGAGACATGTTGGCGGGGGTGAGAGTGAGTTCGGTGAGACTGAGGAAGAGGTGAGGGGAGGGAGTCTAGGGAATGGGGAGGGGAGGGGAGGAGGGAGAAATAGGAAGAGGTTGAATCGGCCAGATCCGACTCTCGTAAAGACGGGCATCACCGATGTGCCTGCTGCTATCCTCTATACGAATAATTCACATCACATCCCAGACGTTCAAACCAAAGAGAATGCCTCCATCACCTCCATCCGCCGCCGAGATGTCTCCGCAATCATACTCCCTCTCTGTATCCCGTCTTGCTCATCCGCTCTACCTCCCCAGCCATCCTTCGCGATGATGCTTGTACCCAGCTCCTCCCCTGCCCATACTCCCAACCCCACTTTTCCCGCTCAGCAGCATCCTCCGCTCGTCTTTTGCTCGACATTCTGCCCGAGTCCTTTGATCGTAGACTTGCCGCCAGGTCCAGATGCCATCGAGGTGGAGCCCATGCTGCGTGAGTGTCAGCTCGGTCTGCGGAGGTGAGGGACACTGCTACTCACCGGTCTTTGATCTGCTTCGACATGGTCAAGAAAGCCTGCTCGACGTTGGTCGCGTTCTTTGCGGATGTCTCGAGGAAGGGGATACCGAGCTCGTCGGCGAAGGCCTAGGGACGCGAGGATTGCAGGGAGGCGAGTCGGATATTCATCGAGTATAAGGGGTATCGAAGAGGCGAGAATGGCGAAGAAGGGAAAGCTCAACGTCAGCGCCTGATGCTCCTAACGACTCGCACGCACCTTTGCTGCTGCATAGTCGACCACCTTCTTTGTCGCCAGATCTGACTTGTTCCCCACCAGTAGCTTGTTGACACCCTCGACGGCGTATCGGTCAATCTCCTGGAGCCATTGCTTCACGTTGGTATAGGTGTCTAGACAAGCGTCAGCGAAAACGATGACCCGCAAGCCTTACTCACCCGAATCTGTCACATCGTAGACCACGATGATACCGTGTGCGCCGCGGTAGTAGGACGAGGTGATGGTTCGGAATCGCTCTTGGCCGGCGGTATCCCACTGTTCGAGTAGAGTGCGGGGGCGGTGCGAAGGAAACGCAGGGAGGTGGACAAAGGGGTAACGTGGCCAGAGGCAAGGGACGATAGGGGATTTGGGATGACAGAAGAGATATGCGTACGTATATACAATTCAAATCGCCAGATTCATCAGGCACGCCGTTAGTCGAGCGGAGGCGGACCATGGATTGACATGACGGGCATTGACGAGACCGTTGACGGAAACATTGACGAAGGCATTCCGAATTGAGCATCGCAACATTTGTAAGGTGGTGAAAGGGTCCGATTTCCGTGAAAGATCCAAGAAAGATTGAGAACCAGGATGTTTTGACGAGATAAGGCGAGTGCAGGATAAGCGGGAACCGTTGAAGTCGCCAGCGTTGAGTCCGTGAAGCAGCGCGAGAATCCCAATAGAGGGCGAGTCGAGAAAATCAAGTTGCGAGAGTGCCAAGCAAAAGTCACAGAACATGGTCAGGTTGACGAGTGTAGGGGAGCCGAGGGAGAGATGCAATGTTAATGAGCCGAAAGGTGTAGGAATAGCGATCAGGTGATTTTGATAATAAGTCGAGAGCCCAAAAATTGGTTGAGCCGTTCAGTGTGAGGTGCCAATCCACGTGGATTGAGGGATCAAGCCGAGTTCCCGAATGGATTTGAGCGGAGTCGAGTTCCCAGCGAAATGCGCAACCAGAATCCAAAGCAGGGCACAAACGCAGTCAGACCAGGACGAGTGGAGAGTCAATTCGGTGACGGATTGATTGAGGTATGAGGAGAATCAGGGGTCGGCCGGATTGGCGAGCGAGTTGAGGGGTGAGGGGTGAGGTGGATCGAATGAGTGTTGAGAAACCATCCGTCAGCTCCGCTCTGTACATTGCTGAGTGCGTGCCAAGTGGCCAACGCACGATCTGTAGCTTTACGGTCTTTCCTTCGAGCTCAATTGTGCGAATCTTGAAATCAACCTAACAAAGTCAGCATTTCTGACCAAGGCGGTGGCGAGGGACATGAGGAGCGGGCGGACGGGAGGAGGATGGAGGGTGGGGAGGGACGCCGTGGTGCTACGAGGAAGACCGCGATCTTCAGGCTGAAACCCGATCTGACCGAAGCAAGCAGGAGGGGGAAAGGCTGAGATGACTCACCCCGATGGTAGAGATGTAGCTCTCGGTGTAGGTGTCATCGGCGAATCGCAACAGCAGACAGGATTTGCCGACACCAGAGTCGCCGATGAGGAGGAGCTGTGGGAGGACGCGGGTGGCGCGGCGAAACGAGTGGGCGGAGGAGGTTGCGATGGGGCGCGGTCAGATGTTAGAATGGAGATGATTCAGGCGGAGGGGTGGCAGGCGGGAATACGGACGGGCACAAAAGAGTGATCGGGACAGACATGCACCGTTAGCACCCCGTAACGAGACAGATGTGAGCCGTGTAAGACCTACCTTGAACAAGTAATCATATTCCGAAGCGTGAGACATCCTGCCGTCTAGGTTTCTCTGGATCTGCTTGGGGTCGAAGGGGGTTTATCGTCTACTTGACGACGTGGCAACTGCGGGTAGGTTTATCAGCGGGAGCAAATCAGTGCAATCAGTGAGAAGGTGTACTAGACTCACGAGAGATGGACGGGGATGACGCGTTGAGGCGGGTGAAATGTGAATTGTCGTGAGGCAGGAGATTGGATAAGGGGGAGACCGGTAGGACGAGGCAATGATGTCAGCTCCTCTCCTCTCATAGGTGATGGGTCGTTCGGAGTAGCAGTACACGAATAGCGCCAAGACCGAGACGATCCAGCATCTTCCACGCGCCTGTCCGGCTTCGGATCCATTGTCCACACGACCCCGGTCTTCTCCCCTCCAATCGGCTTCGTCAACTCACCTACTATCCGTGATTCGATCCGGCTCGGGCGTCTCGTCCAGCGAAAGAAATAGTCTGGGAATATATCAAGAAAGAATGGAATACGACAATGAACAACCCCGGCGGCGGGCGGTGCCCATATCAGGAGGTTCGATTTAAGCTTCAAAGGGGAATCGGTAATTTGGCTGGGTGGCAGCTTGGCGCTCTGCTTCATAGAGAAACGTGCAGAATGTGTAAACAGGATACTAAGTATGCATCACGAGAAATATGATCATCCAGAAGCTCAGAAAGGCTTATCCGAGTCCGGAGTCCGGTCTAGCGTTGTGTTCAGCATGACGACGATAGAAGAAGCTAGGACTAACCGGTGAAGTATGCATTGACCTGTGCACCCGCCCCAGAATGACATCGACAAGTATATTGAGAGGGTCGGAGGAGGGTTCGAGGTTGTATTTGTTACAGGAGACATATCATATGGGGTGATATTGAGGAGGGAGATGCGAGTTTGGCAAGATGCGGGATAAGCGACTTCACGTCAGCCAAAACGAACACACGAAGCGACGCTAACTCACAGCCGGGATCTTCTTCAAAACGTCCTTCTGGAAGACAGGCACGGAGGACATGAAGAGCGTGACGGCGAGTCCGGCTCCGGCTCCCCATATCATCAAGGCGGGGCTCATGCCCAGGAACCGTCTGTGATGGCGAGCGTGATATTGTAGCAGAACGTGATGAAGGCGATGGTGGCGAGTAGAGCAGGATGAAGTGATGGAGGTCCGATACGGGTGATCCAGAAAGTGTTGTCAGCTCGGTTACGCGTAGTCCAGATGGAGAAAGATCCAAACGCACTCTCCAGTGAATCCCATGATCCGCTACGAAATTAACGTCTGATCAGCTCCTCCATCTGGCAGTACCGTGTCAAGCGCGAGTAATTGCAAAGCGGCCTCACAGGTCGTGTCTTCATGGTGAAAGGAGGCATCTCGACCCAAGTATTTATTCCCCTTTGTTGGCGCGCAGGTAGAATAGAATGCATGAAAGGTGATGGAAATGAAATCGCTGTCCGTGACGCTCCGAGAGGCGGGCATGACGTGGCGTTCCCCCTGTGGCAGTGGCATCCTTTGATTCAGCACGGACAAAGCATCACTGTCGCAACGAATGGAATGTTGTTTGGAGCGTATATCAGTCAGCATGAGCACTGCCAGTACGTCCATCCTTTTCAACAAAGCGTCTTTCTACCTTCCGCCACCGATCGTTACGCTGACGCCTCGCTGCCGCAGCCATCTTCGGCCTCGGCGCGTTGTTCATCATCGTCCTGCTCCTCCTGACAGTCGCCATCCACCTCATCCCAGACCGTGCAATGTCCTCTTTGGCTCAAGAAGACATAATCCTTCCTCTCGTGAGGACGGGCTTAGGCTCAGAGAAGCAGTCGTAGCCACGATGATGCATTTATACCTCACTCTGCCGGTCGATCCACCACCTCTCCCAGCTCTTTCCAAGCCTCCATAGCTCCCACGTCTACTCCTAGACCCTCCGCGTCCTTTCTCAGAGCTTTGATATCCACTCTCATCTGCTTCCTGAACCTCTCTTCCTCTGCAGCTTCCTCCTTGCTATCGGATGATCCGCCACCGCCAAAGAGGGAGAAGCCCGTCTTCTTGGACTTGCGGTGCCGTCGAAGCAGGTCCTCTGTCTTCCGCACGGATGCAAGGATGCCAGCGTATGACGAGAGGACTGAATCGACGACTCGCGTGGACCATGCTGATCCGTAGGTCGTTGTGAGGGAGGGCCGGGCGTTGAACAGCGCATGTAGCGGAGCGAGGATAGAGGGAACGAAGTAGGATGGGGTGATTGAGGAGGACATTGACGGGGCTGCTCGGAACTGCGAGGCGACAGAGCGGACGAGCTTGAGCGATTCGAGCGAGCGGCGGGTGAGGATGGTGATGATGATGTCGGAAAAGTGGGTGGTGGGAATGGAAAGGTGGTCTGTAACTAGTCAGCGGAAGCCGATATAGGTAGTCAGAGCCAGTCATGAAGTCCCGGTACTCACCGGATCCGACAGCTTTGACCACATCCAGCCCGGCTATCCTCGTTCTAAGCATGTCTAGGTCCAGTACCGCGCTCGCCGATATTCTCAGCGCCGCGTCCTCCTCCGTCCCCTCTTCCAGCTTGTACCCACCCACCGTTGTCCTGAGCCAGCTCTCGTACCGCGAGATGATCTTCCATCAGCTTGATTTCACTTCTTCGCTCACCTGCAGGGATAGCCTCCAGAACCTGTTCGCAAGCTCCATGATGTACACCTCGTCGTCCCAGCAGCTTTGCAGCGCCCTCCAAGCGGCAGATGATTGCGGCAGCGCCCAGTCATCCGATGGGCCAGGCGCCGCGAGAGCCGTCTCGAGTATCGAAACAATCTCTTTCCATCGAAGCTGAAAGTAGACGGGCAGTTGCCAACGTCGCTCAAAGGACTCGTACGAAGGGGAGAGGCGCATATTGGCGATTGATCGAGGGGATGGTGCGAGGGCCTCGAGGAGGGCGATGAAGCGGTAGGCGGTGCTGTAATGCTGAGGGAGGTCAGCGGGAGGTCAGCGCACGCGGGGATTTCGTCGACTTACCCGGTGGAGCTCGTCCGGTCGGCCCGCAGCGAAGATAACACTTCCTAGTCCCTCACTGATCGCGCCGCCGACCTCAGGCCAGACAACGCGAGAGAAGAAGTCGAAATGCTCGGAGATCTCCTCCGAAGTCGCCATCAAGGGCTGATACGTCTCGATTTGCACTAGCACGCGGTTGAGGAGTGCTCCGAGCGGCGAGTCGTCATGAAGGCGGGAGGTTGTCTTCTCGAATGGGTTCGCCATGGGGTTCGCGAGGGGATGCGGCGTGATCGGGACAAGGGGTGATGCACGGGCGAGAGCTCCGGCCGTGATGGTCTGGCTTCAGCGGAGTCTCTGCGCATGCTCACCGTTCGGCAGAAGTCGTGGAGTATCCTCCGTACCACCTCCTCCGCCTCCTCCCAGCCCTCGATCAGCTCGTAAGTCCGCAAGCACTGACGGAGAGATGCTGAAGGGTTCCGAATCGCGTCGACGAGGATCCTTGAGAGATCTTTGCTGAGTGAGGCTTTGATAGAATCAATACGCTATGGTCAGCTCGCCCAAGCGGGTGGCTCACCTGTATGACCGTGCCGACTATCGCACATTGCTCCGCTCGAGCTTTGTTGACAAGGTAGACCAACTGGGTGTACTCTCCCGCTACTCTCGCCACCAACTTCGCCCGGTCATCCTCGTCCGGTTGCGCGAGAAGCGTCTCTGCCCTAGAAAGAGTCTCGAACAGCCGAGATAGCAGGTCCAGAAGCGCCTTCCATGAGCTCAGGCAACCTCTGGGACCCACTCTTTCCTCCCGCAACGCCGCTCGCTCATTTAACCTCCCCTGGACCGCCTCCTGATGCTCCACCAGTACGCTCCGCACCACGTCTACCTCCTCGCTCAAACCCTTGAGCGGCTTCTTCAGCCGACGTAACCGCTCCCCTTCGCCTCGCAGACCGGTGCCAAGAGAGATAAACTCCTCGTAATCATCGTTGATGAGCTGGACGAGCTCTTCACGAAGCTGCCCGAGGTATGCTCGGAGTTCCCCTCGAAGCTCTTCGAGCGGGATGTGGATACGAGAGAGGAGGAACGCGTCGACGTCAAAGGACTTGGAGGAGAGGAGGGGGTGTTCGTGCGAGAGGGGTTGTAGGGAAGGGAGGTCGAGGGAGTGGGAAGAAGATGTGGATTGACGCGAATGGTCCTCTACGAGGACGGGCGGACTGGAGAAGGCCATACAGCTCGAGAGAGGAAGTCCTCCTGCCCAGGCATAAGTCAGCAGGAGGCAACCAAGTCACAGCGCACTCACAACCGGCTCGGCGCACTCCTGAGCACCGGAGTTCCAGTCCTTAACTAGTCCTCGCCCTTGCGGCGGATGTCACCAGTCGAAATCGTCAGATTCTTAGCGTTTGTTTCTCATTCTGCTTTGGTGTCCTTTGGCCTCTCGTAACGCTCATGCTCGCCACCTCTCTAGGCCTGTTTCATCCTTACTAAGGGCCTTATTCGGTCGTCTAGAGCCTTTTCTGCCCAAACGGATGCATTTCACTGATGAGGCTCGTCCCGGTCATCCGTACCGCTCCGATTGAGCTCCACGTCACTGAATTCACGACCTCCTCTGCTTCTCGTCTGGATAATCACCATTCACCGCTCAAAAATGAGTCCTCTACGACTTCTGATAGTACCGTCCTTACCCTGGAACTCACTTTTACCCTTTCTGAACCACATCATGTCCGTTCTCGACGGTTTCTATCGCTACTACCGCGCCCAGCAGGCCACGGCCGACTGCGGGATGCCTGGGACGAATGGCATTTCCACTGACTTCTCAGCTACAGCCAACATCCACCGCTGAAGAGCATGGTGTCCTAGAGCTAGGTTTCGAGGAAGGCAGAATCCTGGAGATGAGAGGGGATGAGGGGAGGTCGGACTGCTCACTCCCGGATCATCCTGCTCGTACGCTTCCGCGGGGAACCACTGCCTCCCATCCGTATCCACCATATCCAATACAGGAGCGCCATCGCATTTCAGCTAGACTCGGTCGTATCAGCGAGTTCCCGTGGGATCGACAGGCTCACGCTCACCTCGTCGGCAGAAGCCCGCCATCGTCGGACTACCTCGAGAGTAAGGCCAATTGCGAAGCCGGTCGAGGCGTAGATCAGGAGCGGATTTGAGGGCTTCGGGTTGGGTGGTGGAGGGGTTGAGCTACTTGCATACCGTCGAGCAGCTCCTGGAATGGGTCAAACTTGGTTCAGCAGGTGAGCAGGGCCAGTGAGTGAGCAGCTCACCGAAGTGAACGTTGCGAAAGACCTGTGAACAATCTCCTCGCACGAGAAATCATTGCGACACGCTGAGATAATTTGCCAAGCACTTACTCGTTATCCAGCCCGTGTCAACCGATGTGGTCGAGCCTGCCTCCCCAACCGACGAAGGCCGCCTCACGCAAGAGGGCCGCGGACCAAGCTGAGCTCGAATCTGCTATACTGTGAGTCCTGTATGCCTCTACTCTCCCTGTCCGTTTCAATGGCACACTTTGGTGGGGAACGGCTCGCTGCATTCCTCTTCTCTCCCTGTCCGATTCAATCGCACACATTGGGGTGGAACAGCTCGATGCATGCTCCTTCTCACCTTCTCCGATTCAGTCTTATAATGCACTCCGCTGACCACTTCTGATAGAGCAAAGCAGCGAAGGTCGTCCAGGATGAGGAGACAGAAGTGATCATGGGTGTCGATGAGGAGGCCGAGGAATCTGTTTCGGAGAGCCGGTCGAGGTACGTTCTCGTCTGTGTGCTTAGAATGGACTGACATCTGGTCAGTCCAGTGACGAGTATTTCGTCTCTTGATCAACGTCATGGTATGGTGATGAGGGGTCTGAGGTCGGGGATGACGCCGTCCGGTGAATGGAAGATGGGGACAGTCAAGTAAGCTTGCTTACACTGCTGGTACCGAGCTGATATCTGCACAGTCTGGCGACGCATTGTATGCTCATCAAATGACGGCAATGACGGGAGTGCCATCTCTTTGGAGGATTCGGACGAAGGGGAGGATCCATCGAGAGACCGCAAGCCCAAGGTACCAGGCAATGTCAGCAGTGCATTCAGTGCTGATCTGGAAGCAGTTCAAGCGTGGCGTCGTTCGCTCCTTGAGGAAAGCTCCTGTTTACCTCAACCGTCTCTCGAAAATCTTTCTGCGATCTTACGGTGCGGGACATATGGTCTCGCTGGCATCGGGAGCGAGCTCGAGCTCGAGCCCGCCCAGCCCTTCGACAAGATAGTCTCGGTGATGGAGGTCATCAAAACTTACTGTTAATATCGTAAATAGAGATGCAATGAATCGGACGAGTATGGTCGACTATGGGCAAAGTCTTCACCTCAAGAAGTGGCCCTCCAATTCGTGGCGTGTACACCCCGAGCCTCGATCCCACTCATACAAGCCCTCGCCGAGGGAAGACGACCTTCACTGCCCGAGATTGCTTCGGCCAGGCGAGTCGAGGCTCACGCAGATATGAACTGCCCAGGTGTATACATACACGTTGGCCGGATGCACGATGCAGTCCCCTTCGAGAATGGCGGTTACCTCGGATCAGCTGCGGCGGAATCGAGTGGTACGACATCGGGCGTCGCCGGACTCATTGGAGTCCTCAAGCGTGCTCAGTGTCAGCACAACCCCAATGAGTCCTCAAGCGTGCTCAGTGTCAGCACAACAACAGCATTTATCGCAAGCGCGAACAACGTCCAAGCAAACGAGCGCGAAACACGAGTCGCTCATTACGAAATGATGTATGACGAGAACGACACAGCTAGCGACCACTTGTTCATTCTGACAAGCCTCGTACACCTGGCTGAGCTGCGAGCGGTAATCCATCACACTTGCAAAGACGATGACAGCAAAGCCTCGGCGTATCAACGACTCCACGGGCGACAGGCCTTAGCCCGGTTATTTTCGAGACAGTGTGGTTCTGTGTGCCCGGATTCTGCACGCTGAATAGCGATTTCAATCGCTTACTCCGAGACCGAAGAGTGATTGCGCCTAAATCGCCTTCGCATCGCACAACACATCGCTTGGACTCGATGCAGCCGAGGAGAGCTACGACGCACTATTGACCCGCAGACGTAATGGTGGCAAGGCGACGGCACTGGTATTTGCCAAAAGCATGGGAATGCCCGATGGGCAAGAGGGGAGCCTCAAAGCGAGGGGTGATATGGAGGGAATGGCGGTAGGTAGATGAGCTTCATCTCCGGTTCTTCATTGAAAGATTTCAAGCGCTATGAAGCACACCTCGCCAAGGCGAGGGTTGAATGGGGAGAGGCGAGCTGGAGGACCGATCTGCTCTGTCTGGCCACTGGTGACGCCTGCATGGTACGTACTGCGCTAGCCATCCTCTTTGCTATATGACCCTGTTCACAGCACCATCTTGGAACGCTGATCGACCGGTGTGGTGTATCACCACCACAACGGGGGAGAAGCTATGGCCATACTCGCCGGCTCTTCTGCCTCGCGATAAGCGTTACGAGCTTCAAGTAGGATTGAAATACTTCGACACCCCAGCGAAGAAAGCCCGACCCTGCAAGGCTTGGCCGAGACCCGATCCCGAAAGAGTTGCCTTGACGCTGAACCTCGGCTCACTAGACGCAGCTGGTGTTCCGACTGGCCAGGGTCTCATCCTAACACCTTGGCTTGTTACGAAACCTGGCGCCACAACGAAGGCCGAAATCCAACTCGCAGCTCAAAATCCGATTCATCGCGTACCAATCTGTCGATACCTCGCCGAGACAGCTGCGTTTTCGCTGGCGACAGCGAGAATCTGGGATAATGATAAAGATGTTCGCGTTCGGAGAGCTCGACCTGGCAATCATGCGTATACATTCGAGAAGCGATTCGAGGTCTTCGTAGTCTGGGTTCAGACAGTTTGCAGTAAGTGCTCCGTGTACACGAGTAGTTTACGCCAGGCTGAGAAGAACAGGTGCTGCAGGAGTGGAACTCTAAGAGTGCTGTAATATATTCTATGTGGGTCGCCCGAAATGTTAGGAACACACTCCAATTGGTGTCAGAGTGGCAGAGTGCTATGCCGACCGGTGAATGATCCCAACGCTCAACTCCAATATTTGGCAACGGTCGCCTCCGACCTCGGGTCACCCGGGCCAAAGATGATCAGCATGCTCGGAACTATTGGAGACGTATGCAAATGTAGTCAAAGTAGCCACTGATAGGATAGCAAAACCGTGGCAAAGTCCCTGGCAGTTTCGATAGGAAGGCACGCTTTTGGGCAAAGTTTTGATTGTTGCCAACCTGAGCATCCTCTGAAGGTGTCATGATCCAACCAGAAGCAAACAAGGATTATGGCCTAATGGCTAGAAATGGGTGTCAATAACCCAACTTGCCAAACCGCCACCGGAAGAACAATTGTTTATCACATTCCGATGTGTTGGGAATGCGCTGAAGCTCGCAGGTTCTGACCGGGGCTGATGCTTACATCAATACGGGATGTTCTGAATCTCTCCATGTCTTTCTCAACCTCCTCGAGGTGTCTTTGCCAACTACCACGAGCATTCCGACCCTATGCTACCCTCTCACCCCATACCCCACCTCCTCCAACCCCTTACGAGGTCTTCGATGAGCCCTCGAAGGCTCGGCAGCGAGATCGGGCGCTCCTTCGGCTGCGGGAGCAGGCCCAGATCGGATCTTCGGAAAGTGAAGGGTTGAAATTAGTGGACTACCTGAGAGAAGAGCTCGCAGAACGATTAGCTGAGCGGATCGAGGTGGGTCGTAGCCTTTGGCGGTCACTGATCCTTCAGGATCTGAAGGAACCACCCTCTCGGATACTCGATCTCGCAGCTCACGCTGGACAGCTTACAAGAGTACTGCAGGAGGTCCTGGCCGAGAGGAAGGGGGAGTGGTTTATGGTTGAGCCGAGCGGTCAGTTCCTTTCCAAGCGATCTGGACCCAGCTGATCTGCTTCCCAGGCGGAGCATTGAATCGGGATCCAAATTCTACCTTCTCAGGCAAACGTCGCCTCATCATCCTCGCAACTCATTGCTGAAACCTTTCGCAGCGTCGCCTACACGGATCCAGGCTTCCCCTTCCCAACTCCTCGCACATCCCGTAATCAACGGTTTGAGAGACAGTATCGATGCTGTCGTCTCGGCGAGCGGACTTCATTGGGTGGGTGACATCGTTGGTCAGTGCTGTGACATTCCTGAAGGTGTCCCTATGAGCCTTTACCATGAGGCCGCTGACACAATCTACACAGGTGCTCTCACCCAGGTCCGACACCTTCTCAAGCCAGATGGTGTATTCTTGGGTGCTGTACTGGGTGGAGACACACTGTTCGAGCTGCGGTCAGTCGATCACTCCGGGGGTCAGCTCCTGCGGACGCTCTTCTGAGCGGTCTGCGAGCTGTACAAAAAATACCGCGGTCTCCGCTGACGACCTCTCAGGACGTCGATTCAACTTGCTGAGCAAGAACGTCGGGGAGGCATAGCTAATCGCATATCTCCTATGATCAGTACGTCGTCTTGCTACCGCTTACCTTTCTCACGTCGGGGCGTGCCCACTTCATCCAGATCCCACCGATGCACCTTCCCTCCTTGGTCGCGCTGGTCTCACCCTCACTACCGTTGACATCGAGGACATGACCATACACTATCCCTCGATGTGGGAGCTCGTCTCCGACCTCCGCGACATGGGCGAGAGCAATGCCATTCTCGGTCGCCGAGCAACGGTCAATAGGGATGTACTGCTTGCGGCTGAGAGCATCTATCGAGGTGAGCTTTTGCGCGGCCGAGTAAATCTGCCCTGGTCCAAACATCGTGTGAATATGTCGCTAATGTATTTGATCAGATATGTATGGGAAGGATGATGGGAGTGTGCCGGCCACATTCCAGATCATATATCTCGTGAGCTTATCGTGTCTTCTGGTTTGCTGACAATCAAGATCGGTTGGAAGCCCGGTCCCAACCAACCCAAGCCGCTGGAGAGGGGTTCAGGACAGACGAACTTGAAGGACATACTCGGTGTATGATTGGATGATGAAGTAGTTTGCATCAATTTACAGGTCTTCATTAGCTTGTACTTGCCACATGATTCTACTGTAGGATGGCCCACTCGAACATCATCCACGACAATCTGAGTCGCCAAAATACAGCACTATGAGGAACCGCTCGTGCTATCGTTGAATTGCTTCGATGCATCAGACATGGTGTTACTGGACGCAGCCTTGCAGGATTGGGAATTAGTACTTGATGAGGTCAAGAGTTTAGACTATAACTCATACGACGCTCATGACGCGTGCTTGAAAGTATCGACGGTTGGAATGCAGCACTGGCTATCAGCTAATGCTGTAAGATTGCAAGATGCGAGCACATGCGTGACTAAGCCATCCATCACTTATAAAGGTACACCCCGTCAAACGCCCTACTCCTTGACCTCGTCCTCCCTCTCCACCTCGAGGATGCCCTGCCTCTTCTCCGCAAGACGCTGCGCCTTCCTCTCCCGCATCGCCTTGTTCTTGACGCGCCTCGCCTCCATCTGCTCCTGGATGTTCTTCGTGCGGACCTTCTCGGCCTTGGCGCGGTGGATATGCTCCATCAGGACACGCTTGTTCTTGAATCGATTCCCCTTGGCTTCGAGATAGAGCGTATGGTATCCGTAGCGGCCCGTCAGCGAATGACCGACGATAGCGGAGATAACGAAGGGCAAATGGAATGTGGTTTCCGCGCTCTGTTCCGTGACGGAACGTATCGCTTCCCCTGTACCCTCAAAGCGGAAGGCTCACAGGTGTTTGTCGATTTTCCCGCCCTCCCTGTACTTCCTCAACAGCCTCCTGAGAACCCTCATCCTCCTCAACCACATGACCTTCGTCGGCATACGAGCCTCGGCCGTACCCTTGCGTTTACCGTAACCGGTGTGACGACCGAGACGCTTGGCTGCGAGGGTATCGCGCGTGCGGGCGCGGGAGTGGATGACAGTAGGCTTGATGATGCTGGAAGGGTAGGTTTATACGATGGAATCGGACAAAGGGGAAGGGGATGGCTCGGTCAGCTTTGTCCCGTTCAAATGCTCCCCACGTACATGTGCCCATCCTTGAGAAGCTTCCTCACACCACTGCGCGAGTTGGCCTGACCAATCTCAGCCGCCTCTTGGGGGTCAAGCCAAACTGCGATAGCGAAGGAGACGATGCAGAGGGAAAGTCGGAAGGAGCAGCAGGGGAAGGCAGTTGAGGAAGTCGCGTCAGCGCTGGACTCGAAGCTGAGATAAGCTACACACTCTTCCTCTTTCCCACACCGGCGACGGAAGCCGCGAGTCGTTTCTGCTGCTTCAGGTTGACCATCCTGGTGACGATATTTATGGGTTACCTAGATGTCTTGGTCGAATCGGACGTTTTGCAGGAGGTATTATACGAGAAAGGAGGATCGGAGCGACATAGTTTCTCCCAACCGGAATTACAAGTGTGGCGCTTGGTGGATTCCGCTCCTCAATTGCTCCCGTCTATCCGGGATCAATTGCCTTATCGAGCCTATCGTCATCCGGCCAAATCACCAACGGCCGTCAGCGCCTCCTCGCTGCTGACGGCCATCAATCTCATCATGATTCGCACATCCATCCTTCGCCGCCTCCGCTTGTCCCATCCTGCCAAGATCGTACTCGCTTTCCTCGGTCTCGCTCTCTTCCTCTTACTCCCTTCATACCGGCCTTCTCCCACATTCGACATCGATCAGCTCGACAAGGCAACAGCTTCCGAACTGGAGAGCCAAGAAAACACGGAGATCAGTGCTAGACAAGAAGCGATTTCAGGCAGTGGATGCTGCTCGGCACATACGAGCTCCGCTCACCCTTCCGACCGGCGGGGACACTTTCGACCCGGGTGTGGAGATATATGTCAAGCGACTTCGACTTTTCATTGAAGAATATCTTCTCCGCTCTCCGTCGGACCATCTGGAGCTTGGCGCCGCTGTGGAAGACGTCGCGCATCATCGGTCCAGATCTAGCGACCTGCCTCGGAAGATCTGGTCGACAAACCGTCATGGCTTGTCGGGAGCAGACGACTCCTTCGGTCTGTGGTCGAGACTCCTGCCTCTTCCTCTATCACCCAAGCTAGCTACACACCTCCCACCTAGATCCGTCCCTGGCGGGGAGTGGGAGCTCAACGTCGCTGATGACGATGAGGCGGACCGGCTCATGTCAAAATGGACCGGGGAGACGCTAAGTCGAGGGACACCTGGCAGGGGCGGGAAGTTCGGTGATATGTGGGGAAAGCTGGAGCTCGGAGTGCTCCGAGCGGACGTCTTCAGGTCAGTATCACTTGCTGGAGAGCGCTGACGAGTAGGTATATGAGCTTGCTCGTGGAGGGAGGGATCTATGCGGATTCGGATACTGCTGTAAGTGGATTCGGGAAGATTTAGCTGATCCAGTAGCCAATTGTGCATCCGTACCTTTGGGGAGAGGGGGCGCGAACCATGTTGCATCCGGATCTGGAGGCGATTATACCCTACCTACATACGCGGAATCGAGATCGCCTCCATCCGAGGGATGCTTCGCAAACCAACACTTCGACAGAGTACTCGCTACCCCTGGCTAATAGTCCTTCCACCCAACCTGCGCTCTCCCGCACACCTCATACCAACACCCACACCCCTCCCCTCTCCCGCCTCCGCCGCGCCCCCATCATCACGCCCCAACCCATCACCTATTCCTCCATCCTAGACCCGTCCATTTCCCTCGTCGTCGGCATCGAGTGGGATACTACAATCGCATTGAACCCGATGCGGATCCTAGAGTGGACGCCGTACCGTCTTAGCAGCGCTTGGACGGATTGCTGCTATGCGAGGGGTTTGCAATTCGTGCAGTACCTCGTCATGGCGAGTAGTACCGCATGACCCGCTTCGTGAGCTGATCTTACCAGGCGAAACCAGGGCACCCAGTGATGCTGGATACCCTAGCGACGATCGCAGAGCTCGTCGAGAGGGGGAAACTACAGGCTACTGGGGCGGTATGTTGCAGAGTGCTTGCACGTTAAAGGGTGGCTGACGGCAACAGCTCGACCTCACTGGACCCGGACCATTGTAAGTACCGAATTCCCGTCACACGTTGGAATGATCCCGAAACACTACGAGCAAGATCGATGGCACTGACGATTCTTTATAGTACCGACGCTATTCGTCGGTATCTCCTTGAGCAGTACGGTGTCGCTCCTCAGGATCTACGGGATCTAGGCGGGTCAGTACGGATTGGTGACTGCGGCCTCTCCCCCTCCCCCACACCCTTCCGCTAGTCCCTCCCAACCTTCACCTGTCTCCGGTTCACCACGCGGACCTCCTCCCCTTCCCCTCCCCCTTCTCTACCTAGTCGCCTGCGATGGAAGCAGGGCGCTGACGAAAGCGGACCAGAGGCAAGGGCTGAGCTGGCTATATTGAAAGCAGTCGTGCTTGATTCAGATCAGATCGTAGCAAGAATGCCAGGGTCCGATGAGTAGGTATGAAGGATTTCCAAGGGCTTTGAGCTTGATTTTTACAGTCCATCATGTCCATATCACTAGCAGATGAATACGCATCATTTCAAAGTGTATGTAGGAGGTAGAATCAGATCCAAACAGGGATGCTTATCATGAAGCACAGAATGCGCATACTTCCCGTTTATGGACAGGCCATAAAAAGTCTCCCGAGTGTGATTCGAACACACGACCATCCGAGAGAAAGAGAAACCGTTACAATCGGAGGTAATAACCGGGCTATACGATCGAGAGGAGCTTCCGTTTTGAGAAAGTTTCTTCTATAATATGTTAGTCTTATTTTATGCTACTTTGGCATATCATTTTGACCTAATCCCTTCAACAAACGGGTCACCGTCGAGGGAGGGGGTACAGGGTATACTCTGACTTAAGGTAGTCTCTGACTTGTCTGGACGTGGGCGAGGAGAGGTACAATTTAGCTAGGACGGGACTAGCACGAGGACGATAGGGGTCACCGGTGTACGATTCCGAGTTGGAGAGACAGCCAACTTGGGACAAAAGTAGAGTATATATCTGTTGCTGGGTGGCAACAATCAGACTTGATGTACGTGAAAAACACTCTGATCCTATTGTACTGTGAAACATAGGCTCAGTGGCTTGCAGGGGCAGCTGATTGTCACAGACCGTCAAGCGCTTGCACCCGCCGACTATATGACGTGGTTCTCACTTACGCTTGTCAAGAGGAGATGGCTCGAAGTCATTCCGTACAACCTCGAGCTACCTCGAGTTACCGTTGATAAGCGTAAGTGAGAACCACGTTATATAGTCGGCGGGTGCAAGCGCTCGACGGTCCGTGATAGAGACCTTGGCCGCCAACCAGACTCAACTTCAGGATCTTCTCGCCAACCAGCGAGCTCGCTACCCAAGCCGCTCTCCGGAGCTTGGGGTAGTCTCTTCGAATGTGACCCAAACGTTCAGGACCCCAATACCTTTACCGGTAATCGTGATGCAGCTGGTCTTCCACCTACAGCCTCGCCGCTTCCCCAGCGACCAGGGTAAAATCCCTTATGTAATCGCCAAGTTCCGAGGTACTCCCCTCAACGCCATCCGGCCATATCTCGCTCCTGAAGAAGGCGACCAACCCGAATGGCTAGAGTTTGACTATCTGGAAAGGAACTACGGGGATCCCGACGACGCTGAGCGTAGGCTTCTATCTCTTACTCAAAGGGGATCAGCGTCGGCGTTCCTCGCCGAGTTCCAGCAAAACTTGGCCACTCCGATAAGGAGATGCTCCGTTGGTGTCCACCCCCGTCCGTGGTCTCAAGGACGAGATTCGTGACGAGCTCGCCCGCATAGGCAAGACAACAACCCGCCCTGATCCAATCGAGCATGCTGTCCGCATTAACAACCACATATAGGAGCGACATGATACGTCCAGATCACCGGAGGGATAGCAAAGAGAAGCCGTAGGAGAAGATCTGCCTGGAAGCGATGTGAGTTCGGGCTCGGATTGGGGCTCACCGTATCCGCTTCGATGCCGCCGAAGGTGACTTGCTCGTAACGAGCATCATCAGGGGGTTGGTAAGGACGAGATAGGAGATCATGAAGAGGTCATGAATGTCTGCCCAGTTCTCTGTCAGCCATTGGTCAGAACTGAACTTGGACTACACACTGTGCTGATCTCGGGAGGTGATATAGACCCAACCTCCACTGCATCACGCATAAGGTTAACATCGTGTCTAGCAGAAGTCCTCGAGCTCGAGCAGCTCTCGCTAAGCTCACGGTCAGACTCACCAGCAGAATGTTCGCGCAACCCCGACCCCGACAAAGAGCTCGACATTCGTATTCCGGCTGCCGCCAACACCGAGATCGACAGCCGTTAACGGCAGCTTCAGTCACTCCATCAAGCGCATTCCCAACCCTGACTCCGGCAGCTCTAGTGTGGATTCCACTCTTCTCGGTCGCAGACTTGGTCAATCGATTATTTTGGGGGGATTCCGAGGCTCAGATGATGGTGGAAATCGATAGACCAGCCATTGAATGAGGAGGAGCAGGAATCGAGGAGTCGCGCAGAGAGCCATGAGGAATCGAACGGGGGCTCGCGAAGAAGCGTGATCGCCGATTTTGCGAGATCATCAAGCAATAGCAATGTCTGACGGACTTGAAAGCGTTGATAGGGACAGGCATAGACTTACGTGGCTGAGACGGAGGGGAACCATTCTTCGGGCCAGACTGTGTCGTATACTTTAAGGAAGATAGAGGCAAAGGAGGTCGAACGGAGAAGTAGGTAACGAGTAATACAGTAGAAAGGCATCGATTGGTAAGCATGTCCTAAGTTACACTTGGAGGCATCTTCGTGGCCCGAAACAGCGTTCTCGCAAAGCTCTTTCCAAATGCCGCTCGCCCATCCCATCAATAAAGCCGTCGAAAACGCGAGCCCGGCGATGATGGTATGGGCTTTGGGTATCACAATCGCTGATATGGCAAAGAGGGTCGACATGCGGATTTATTACCTCATCCTTGCTCCGACGACTTACCGCGACATAAACATTAGGTCGGAGATCATGGAGGAACCGGTGATGAAGTCTGACGCAACCCCCGGTATCCGGCCTTTTCCATTTGATTGCTCTCAAGTGCCACAGAAGCGGGATCAAAATCCCAGATCGCCGGGAATACCGATTCCCGGACGGTGGCGGATGGCGAAGGATTCCGCGACGTCGACGGCCGCTCGAGGCGCGGCGGCGCGGTCATTTTCAGGGTGAAGGTTGACGCGGATGTGCTTCCTTTCGACATCGTACTACATCATCCTGCACTCATAGATCCACCATCCACGAGATATACCATAACGAAAAGAACGAGACCATCATCAACAAGGGCGACACTCGGAGCGAAGAGAGCGGGAAGGACTGAATCCGCCGCCAAGCCTGCGGTGGGCTACCACTGAGATTTGATTGAGGTGAGTCAGGCTTCCGTCTGTGCGAGCTCCTGTCTGTGCGAGAGGCCAAGGCCTTCGTCGTTTTGCGTGGGGAAGTGCTATGGTGATGAGGAGAGGACGAGGAAAGTGGTAAATTGTGGGGTGAGCTTCAATGAGACCGAGAGACCTGTTGTCGAGGACCTTCGCCGGTCCACGGGAGAAGTTGCTTGCGTTGTGAGGCCTAAAATACCTCGTTTCATCCAGCAGAAGTTGAAGGAGTGTATGAGAAAAGGTTGAGGGAGTCGCCGACTACTTTTCTTGCATGAATAGGTCGAAGGCGGAGAGGTGTGGGAAGGCCAGCTTTCCGTCTTGATTTGGTGCTTCGCTTGCGTCATTTCTTCACCTCTCGAGCTTGTGAGGTGGTCAAGCTCCCGACTGCAGTGCAGTGCATGCATCGGATCACTGCTCCTGTTGCTGCCTGAGTCTCCTTATGCCACCTCTATCGCTGTCATGAGCTGACCTGTCCTGTCCTTTCACTTATGACTACACCTTACCCCGACGATCACGCCATGCCTTCATCATGCAGCGACCAGCTCGGGCAACACCATCATGGACCCTCCCATATCCGCACATCCAGCCCAACCTTCCTTCGCCCCCCCCGTCATCCATCACCTTCCCTCGTCAATGCTCGCTTCCACAGCTTCAGTCCCTGGTGTCAATGGCCACGGTCGAGCTCTGGACAATGGGGCTCGCCAGGCGCACAGTAGTCCTAGCACGACCGTGGGTGTACTCGGGAGACTTTGACCGGTACTGATGCCGTCTAGCCATCCGGAATGATCCCTTCCGGCTCCTCTACGCCAAAGATCAGATTGCACTTCCCAAAACCACCAGTCCGCCCCGCGACCCCTTCCGAGGAAGCTCTTACTCCCGAGCCGGATGACGAGGATGCCCATGGCGAAGAGGAGATAGATCTGGGCGAGGCTTCCGGTAACATGGCACAGGTAATCTATACTTTAGCCCTGCTGTTCGAGCTAATTCGAGCTAAAACTTCTGGCAGGCCACATTCACTTCCTCTGGTCTGCGAGGCATGTCCGAAGGCGAAGACGAGCGATCTGCATCCGGTTCAGAAGAGCAAGATGAAGCCTTTGAGTATGACGACGAGGATGGGATGGAAGATGAGGAAGAGGTCATGGATCAGGAGGACGAGGATTACGACGATCCCAGCTTCGGGGCGAAGAAGAGGAAAATCGGTGGTAAACCGAAGGAGAGGCGGGAAAGCGGAGGAGTAATGAAAAAGAAGAAATGCAAGTCTACCAAGCTCCAAGTCGTTCCAACTGACGAGAATAGCCACTGCCGCCTTCCCCGCTCGACGAGAAAAGTCCGTTTCATCCGACGAAGATTACGCGGCGAAGTCCCACAAGAAGAAGTTCTTTGCGAAGACTGGCGGCGCTTCGAATGGCGGCGCCTCACGTTCGACCCCCGTTGGATACGTTGATTTCGACGGGGATGTTCGAAGAGGCGCGGCGAGGAAGGTGGTCAAGTATGACGAGGCTCAAGCGGATTACGGCCTCGAGAGCGACGAAGACGTTATCTATTATCCGGAGGGAGAGGGGATACCGGAAGGTGACCCTCTTTGCATAAAGAGCCTCATGGCTTTGCTGACGATTTGCAGCCGAGGGCGGCGCAGACGAGATCGACCAGGTATTGTCACATTCACGGCATGAGGACCGCCTCGCCGATCCAAGAGATGTTCCTCAAGAGAATCTCGCAAGTCGATCTTTCTTCGCTTGATGTATCGATTCTTCGCTTGGTGAATCGCTGACATCCCGCAGCGATTCCACGTCAAGTGGAAAGGCTACTCTCACATCCACAATACCGACGAGACCTACGCATTCCTCAAAGGTATCAAGGGATTCAAGAAGGTTGAAAATTACATTGTCAAGGTCTGGACCGTGGAGCAGGCTTACTCTCATCCTGCGTCAGAAGCAGCATGGCAACCGTCACGCGAGGAGCTTGAGCAGTACGAGATTGACAAAGAGCGGATCAAGGAGGTGCTGGAAAGCTACAAGACTGTGGAACGGATACTGGATAAGAAGGAGGAGAGAAGAGATGAGGGTTTGGTCTCGCTGTTTTTCTGCAAGTGGAACAGTAAGTGCGGTGATCTGGACAAGATAGTACTGATGACGATCTCAAGACTTGCAATATGCGGACTGCACTTGGGAGAGTGAGTTTTCGAGACGACGATCTCTGACGAACAGCCTACGAGGAGATCAAGGACAGTGGACAGCAGGCGATCGAGGAGTTCCATGCGAGACAGGCGCGGAGGTCCACACCCGGCCAATCGATAGCATACGCCCTCAATGCCCGGCCTGCCTATCAGAAAGTCACCGAAGATCCAGCTTACGTCAAATCCGGAGGCGAGCTTAAGCCCTTCCAGCTCACGGGGCTCAACTGGCTCGCTTATCTCTGGTCCAAGGGGGAGAATGGGATCCTCGCCGATGAGGTAGGTGATCCGATTTGAACAGTACTGACAATCAGATGGGCCTCGGCAAGACCGTTCAGTCCGTAGCATTCCTCTCGTACCTATTCCATACGCAACAACAATACGGCCCATTCCTCGTCGTCGTCCCCCTCTCGACCATTTCGGCGTGGCAGATGCAGTTTCGAACTTGGGGCCCAGACCTCAACGTCATCTGCTACATGGGTTCTGGAAGGTCTCGAGAGGTCATCCGGCAGTTCGAGTTTGGACCGGTGAAGAACCTCAAATTCAACGTGCTTCTTACTACGTACGAGTTTATCCTCAAAGACCGCCAAGATTTGCAGCAGATCAAGTGGCAGTCGCTCGCTGTGGACGAGGTAGGCGTTTTTGAATTGCGACTTTGCGTGCTGACTGGCTCAAAGGCCCATCGGCTAAAGAATCACGAGTCGCAGCTGTACGAGGCGCTCAAAGGATTCTCGTCGGCTTCCCGACTGCTCATCACAGGAACGCCTCTTCAGAACAATGTCAAGGGTGAGTGGTATTAATCGAGAGTATCGCTGACGCTTCACAGAGCTCCTCGCTTTGATGCACTTCCTCATGCCGGAGAAATGTGAGATCGTCAACGTGCTCGTGCTTTTGTTGACGTCGTCCAGTCCAACTCGCGAACGACTTCGACCTCAACGACGTCGACCAAGAGTCCAAGATCAAGGATCTCCACGAGAAGCTCGGCACGCTCATGCTGCGGCGGTTGAAGAAGGACGTGATCAAAGAGTTACCGACTAAATCGGAGAAGATTCTGAGGGTGGAGATGTCGGCGATGCAGACGCATTACTACAAGAGTGAGTGGTGTACTTTTGTCACTGGACAATTCTAATGTCCCTTATCTAGACATTCTGACGAAAGTATGTTCAACTCAAAGATACCTTGCTGATTGTACATAGAACTTCGCCGTGCTCAGCAAAGCAGGAACTCAGCAAGTCAGCTTGATGAATGTCGCCATGGAGCTGAAGAAGGCTTCGTAAGTCTCGTCCATTCCCTTTCCTCTCGCTCATAGCTGCCAGAAACCATCCATACCTCTTCGACGGGGCAGAAGACCGTAACAAACCCCTCCATGAGATCCTGCGCGGCCTCGTCATGAATGCTGGCAAGATGGTCCTACTCGATAAACTCCTCGCCAAGCTCAAGGCGGATGGTCACCGGGTCTTGCTCTTCTCGCAAATGGTGCGGCTACTGGACATCATATCAGACTACATGACAGCGCGAGGTTATGTCTTCCAGCGGCTCGATGGTGAGTTTCGTTATCGTCTTCTTTTAGATTGGCTGATATGGTCTTAGGAACCGTTCCTTCGGACGTCCGGAAAAAGTCGATCGAACATTTTAACGCACCGGGCTCGCCAGACTTTGCTTTCCTTCTTTCGACCAGAGCAGGAGGTCTTGGGATCAACCTGGAAACCGCGGACACCGTGATCATCTTCGATGTGTGTACTTTCGGCTTCATCGAGTCTCGCTGACACCTTCCAGTCCGACTACAATCCCCAGAACGACCTGCAGGCAATGGCCAGGGCTCACCGGATAGGGCAGCAACGACATGTCAGCATCTATAGGTCGGTACTCAATCCATACAGAAAATGGCGGATGCTGATTGAAGGCAGACTCGTCACAAAGGGGACAATCGAGGAGGACATCCTGGAGAGGGCCAAGCGAAAGATGATCCTTGAGTATGCCAGTATGTTCAGGCGTTGCAGCTTTAACTTCCTGCTGATGCAATTAGTTATCAACCAAATGGACACGACAGGCGCACATATCAACGGCACTTCCACCCCGAAGGAGAAGTCAGGCGACTTTTCAAAAGAGGAGCTCTCTGCTATCCTCAAGTTTGGTGCGCAAAATATGTACGTTGACATTGGGTTGACCACGCTGACAGCAGCTATAAAACCGACGACTCGATGCAGAGCAAGAAGCTTGACGAAATGGATCTCGACGACATCCTGACCAAAGCCGATGCATTCGATACCGACGCCACAGCTCAGCCAGGTACTACCTCTCTCGGTGGCGAAGGCTTCCTCTCCCAATTCGCTGAGATACAGGATGTCAAGAATGACATGGCCGATGACCTGAGCTGGGACGATATCATCCCTGTCGCGGAGAGAGTCAAGCTGGACGAAGAAGAAAATAAACCCGACCCTGCCGGGTCTGCAAGCTCGAGAAAGCGGGCGGCGGCGCGACCACCAGGGACATACGAGGGGATGGACTTTGACGACGGCGAAGGTACCAGCAGCAAACCTGGATCACCGATGGAAAAGAAAGGCAAAGGCCAGGGACTGCCGCGAAAGTCAAATGCTGAAAAGGCCATGGACCTAAAAGGTGAGCTCGGAGAAACCGCTTCGCTGATGGCAGAACGCGATCTGCGAGTACTAATTCGGGGCATGCAGAAATGGGGCGACGTTAGGACGCGCTACGATCCTATCGTAAGCTCTTGCTGCTTCTCCGCGTTCCTAGCTGACTCTTGCAGGTCAAGGAAGCTCGTCTCGAGGCTAAGAACCGCGTCATTATCATCCAAACCTGCGGAGACGTCATCAGCCAAGCCGAGGAGTGCATCGCTGAGCACAAGGCTCATATTCGGGGCCTGCAAGATCGAGGCGAGCCGATCAGCTCGTCGCTCCGCCAAAAGGCAATCCTGTTCGAGTACAAGTCGGTTGGGGGGATCAACGCGGAGACCATTGTCGCACGACACTACGAGCTGAAGGCTTTGGTGGAGCACTTCAAGCGGGTTGATAACATTGATGCCTACTTCGTCCCGCATGACAACCTGAAGCCGACATTGAACTGGACTGTCGAGTGGGGTGCAATCGACGACGCGCATTTGCTTATCGGGATATGGCGGCATGGATTTGGTAGCTGGGAGCAGATTACGCAGGTGAGTGCATTGAGTTAGAGCCAAACATCGCTGATGACTGCAGGATCCAACGCTTGACTTGAAAGGGAAGATCTTCCTCGAGGATCCAAAAGCTGCCAAAGCAGACCCCAATGCTCCAAAGCCGGGTATACCCGGTCCTATCCATCTCGTCCGCCGTGGTGACTACCTCTGTATGTATCATAGTTCTTCTAGGCCCAGCTGGCTGATACTCTCAGGCGGTCTCGTCCGCGAGTACGAAGAGAATCGCCGAATGCTCATCGAACAACAAGCGGTCATCGCCAGCATGCCAGTGAAAGAGGGTTTCGGATACGAACATCCCCCGCTTCCAGGCTCAGCAGCAGGACCTTCGAGGTCGAAACATGACAGTCCCGCAATCAGTGTCGAAGGGAAGCCAGGCAAGGGGAAGCGGAGGAAGACACCGGAGTATACCGACTCGGAGGAGGAATCGAGCTAGTAAGTCCCTGCTTTCGGGCTTTAAATCGCGGCTGATGAGAGCAGCGAGTCAATGGATGAGGACGCAGTCAAGGAGGCTCTCAGGCCGGCTAAGAAGCACCTCGTAAGTCTGGTTTTTTAAAACGCGGATTAGCTGACACGGCGCAGAAAAAGCTCAAGGGCGGCACGGAAACTCTCAGCCGAGAGGACAAGATCGTCGCGCTCAAGGAATGCGTCGCTGGCATCGGGTTGCGTATCGACGAAGTAGTCGCGGAGAAGGAGGCCTCTGGTCAGGACGCTTCCAAGTGGAGGAAGCATTGCTGGGTGTAGGTCTCTTCTCCAGGTGTTGAGGTACTGTGAGATTGACTTGATCTTCAGGTTTGCGTCGTTCTTTTGGCCGAGACAGGGTGTGAATTATTCCAAGCTGATGGACATACACCAAAAGCTGGTACGTGCTCGACGCATGACGAGGAGACATTCTGACCCAGCGAAAGGTGCACGAATCCTCGCCAGCACCAACGAAGCCAAAGCCCAAGGCGAAACGGAAGTCCGAGGTGGACTCGGAGAGGCCGAAGAAAAAGTTGAAGCAAGAGGTCAAGGAGGAAGTGGAAGATTGAGGCTGTCGAGAACGATTGGGGTTTTTCGGACAATGGGTCATTAGCTGCACCTGGATTCGCGAAACATCGGCACCCCAGGTTTGAACGGTAGTAGAGCATGCATAATCGCATCATTAATCTCAATCTAGTAGTGACAGGGCTAGCGGTAGCCTTGTTCGCTTGACAAATTCAAGATCAGACCCTAGATATAGCTCGACCATACCGGCTGTTGTGATGGTTGTGCGGATCCGCTCTGAAGACAGCGAGTCTGATTGCTCAATCGATCTTCAGACGATCTTCTCCACCCTCGGCCTGGTTTCTCCCATCGCCAAACCTATCCCCCTTGTCGGAGGACTTAGTCGGCAGTCTCCTGGATACAGCTGCCGGGAGTGGTCAACTCGACAGCGGGTGGTGGGACTGGCGCGCTCAATGGTCTACTCGGAGGTGGAACAGGTCTCATCCCCGCGACCAACGTCACTGGCAATTCGACATACCTAACAGCGTATGACCCTCCCTCGTCATCCGACAACTCGACCATCTCCACCAAAGATGTCTCGGACAATTCAACCATGACCATCAAAGACGATCCTCGCTCCGTGACTGCATACTCGCCTGCATTCACCCTTCTGCTCGGACCCTTCGCACCATACGACGCCAAGCAAGCTCTCATCTACCGCTACCACCGACAGCAATCGGTCAATCTTGGCTCCTGGTTCGTCCAGGAACGATGGATGGACCCGACGCTCTTCACCTGCGCATCCGGGAACAAACAGGCCGAGCTCGACGTGGCGAATGGGTGGGGCAGCGTGGATGATGTGAGGCAGGTGTTGGAAAGACATTGCGAGTGGATCACGGAGAAGGACTTTGAGTAGTTGGCGAGCATCGGTGGGTACCCCTTGAGCTTAATTGGAAACCCCTGGGTATCAAAACTGTCCTGCCTGTCAATCGGATAGTAAGCTCCCTGTCGCATGCGCTTGTGTCTGCGTCTGACTCGTTGCAGCTGGAGCTTAGGCCCCGTCTACTGCCAGGGAATAGTCTTCGAGCCTGTCGCCGCCGCCTATGTCAATTGGCCGCGAGTCGTTCGCGCCATCAATTGAGTATGGTCTCGGCATATTGGTCGACCTGCACGGGGCATCGGGAAGTCAGAATGGTGAGCGTCTTGCTTCTATATGCTCTCGACTTCCGACGCCTTGCTGAACCACATCCAGGACAAGCTCACTCCGGCGTGTCTGACGGTCAACAAAACCTCTTTGACAACCCAACCAACATCCAGCTCATTATGAACGCTCTCACCTACCTCACGCAGCAGCTCGTCAAATTCAACAATGTCGTCGCATCCAGCTACTCAATGAGCCAAGTAATGTCGATAGCCTGCCTTCTTTCTGTGGGTCACTCCACCAAGCTCGATCCTTCAGCTCATGACCGAACAGACTCTTCGACGCTTGCGACTTTCAGACAAGTATCACCGGAAGCTGCGGCCTTCCCATCTAGTAAGATGATCCTCAGCAGCGGAATGTTCGCTGACTTTGCCAGCATCAACGATGCCTTTGACATGTCTCGCTTCGCCGACTACGTCTCAACCCGCAACGATTTCGTTGTCTTCGACCACCACTCCTGTGCGTCCCTAAAGCGTTAAGGTGTGCTTCGCTGACCAGAATTATTCCAGACTTTGTGTTCGGCGACGCCTCCTCCCAGCAGATCCCCGCGAACCAACTCATCTCCACCCTTCAACCGGGTCAAGGCTCTCTCCGGTGAGACGGCCTCTGCCGCTTCTGAAGAAAGACGAAACATCGTCATCGACGAGTTCTCCTGCGCCTTGTCCAGTCAGGCTCTCGCCAATCTCACTGACCCCGTCGGAGACCGCCGACGGCTCTGTACGGGTCAATTAGAAAGCTATACCAACGCAACAGCAAGCTGCAGCTTCTGAAGTGAGCACATTGCCGAGATCGCTGCTTCGTGCTGACAGCTATTTCAGGCTATAAGACCGAACAATGCGCAACAGACGTCAAATGGCGCTGTACCTCCGCGGTGGGTACATCGCTCCCATGGACATTCTTCTCATACCCAAACGCCACCATCCAATCCCTTTCCTGCACCGCGCCATCCGCCTCTGCATGGCTCTCTTCATCCCCTTGTTTCGGATCCCCGGACACCTTCTTCCTGTCATTCGGAACTTCTTCGCCCTATGACTCGGACTACTCTCCTCCGACCACCGATGACTGGCTCGCCAGCATCGGGGCAAGCATTTCGGACTACCAAGATATGAATGAAGCACTTGCGACGACCGAGTACGATTTCGAAGAGGCAGCACCGCCGATATCAATTCGTCGGCCTCGATCTCACTGCATCGCCTACCACGCTACCTTCCACGTCGTCCTCGTCCCCTTCAGCAACTCCTTCCTCCCCCTTTCCCGGCTCAGCAGTTCAAGCGGCCTACGCCGTAGACCCCATCATCGGAACAGCGACAATCCCGACTTCCCGGATGGAGCTGCAAGGTGCTCGTCAACGCTCTCTGGGCTTGTCGAGTCTCCCACAGCGGTCGTTTCTCCGGTCATCATCTCTTCAACGTCACCGCTTCGTAGCACGGCAACGACGCGCACCTACCCGTCATTTGGCCACATCCAAGCACGTCCGTCGCGAGACCCTGGCGACAGTCGGTTGTACTCCTCAGCAAAGCGTTACTGCCAAGGGCTATGCCGATGGCTGGAAAGCTGCGAAGACTTTTGCCGCTTATAACAGCTCCCGTCTTGGTAAGTACTCAAGCATCTCTTCCGTCTCGCCTCGCTCATCTCTTCGACAGGCTTCACAGGACAATTCATTACCGATGCTATGGGATGTAGTGTGGTCAGCGGTGACGAGCAGTACTACAGGACTTGGTTCGATTAGTCCCTTGCGTTATCATCTTGGGTCTTGGCTGATCAGCATCGCGCTTAGTGAACGGCTTGGCGGATGGCGAGGTGCAGGTGATCAAATTGATAGCGACGCAGGAGCAAGGACTGCAGTGATCGTTGTGGTAGCGAGCTGCGAAGAGGCATCAGAAAACGAACGAAAATGCAACTGGTATCAACCCTTTTAGGGCCATCTGTACCCGATCCGAATTCGCAGTGAGGTACACGGGAATCGCGACCGCAATTCCAATAGTTCCGAGGTGATCGAGGTGTCCATGTCGAATGCCCTGCGAGCGAGGCATCGGGGTCATTTGCCACCGAGTCGAACACCCAGCTCCGACCGCCCCGAGGCTTGACGACGAGCTGTCCATCATGGTCCCACCAGCTCTGCATGTACTTGCCCCACGAAAAGCGAGTAACGAGATCACCTTGAAGATCGCCCACTGCAAGCCAAAGAGTACCGATAGCTCCTGTGTGCGGATCGTTCGCCATATACATCCCAGTTCGTGCCGAAGGATGTAATAGATTGATAGGATGATAGCCGAATGGAGGAGGAAGATCGCAGCTGTCATTTTGCTCGCTGAGAACGCTGGAAGAGTGGAGCAATACTTTTGTGTGGCTGACGAACATGAAGAGTGGGTCAGCGAAGCTTACATGGTGCCGCTTGTGGGATGTGGAGCCGTGATCGGTGATTGAGTTGGCGTCTTGATGGGCCAGAGCTCGTCGTCAAGCATCTGAAGCTCGGCCGATGATTCTTTGCCTCTTAATGGTTCCTCAGAGGTCTCGTTCGGGTGATTTGACAGGTGGTTGCGGAGGGTATGGCGGGGACGCAGACATAGCCCCTCTGATGAGAGACTAAATGCGGGTAGTACCTTGATGTGACCGATATCGTTTTTGATGTGGTTTGATGTGGCTGGCATCATACGTCATGACAGGGCTGGGAAGATATATCTGCTTCGCGCGACCAAATCTCCTGAGGTACATCACAGAAAGTTGAAGGAAGGTCGGGCGAAGAATGTAGCTGACATAGAAAGCGAGTCGAGAGATGTCAGGGTGCTACGCCGACCAGTGATAAGGCCCGACGTCCAACTCCTACGACTGGCGATCGTGGCCGAAGGTGGCGATTGATAGGCAAAGAGGGTCCAGCGTCAAAGGTACTGTCGGGGACGTATGAGAACGTAGCCGAAGTAGGCACTGGTCGGGTAGCGCTATCGATGCAAAGACTAAGACAAGGGGGTATACTACGAAATGACTTGAATGACTTCAATCTCGAATCGCTGAGGCTATCCCTCAGCGATCTATAGTACCTATATACTTCCATAGCTTTGTGTTCCGTGTCTCGTCTTCCAAACATCACGTCTCGATCTCTGCAGTGGCGCAAAAGGTGAATCTCGGCAATCTTGGGGTTCGGAACGCAATGAGGCCGAACGAACGCGCGCGTTGCCGTTTTTGGGCGTCCTGTGATGTGCGACTCTCGGCGATAGTTGGCGAAAACGTGGTTTTGCCGTCGTTGTTTCACTCGACCGTGGTAACCCATTCTTGTCTCCCCAAAGTCCCTTTGGTAGCTTTCTTCCCTTTCCCTTTCCCGCTCTCTGCATCCCTGATGACGAGACATCGAGGGGACTGCGTGGTACCGATCCCATGGCCAGTCTCGTCCATGTTGAAGATGTTTTCGGGCTTGTAGCGGTTGCGGTCAAGGATCGTGCCCATCTCGGCGAACCAGGGCGCTAGTTTCTCCGGGGTCGCC
>JAABUP010001608.1_pt1 | contig 47147 bp, 49 predicted proteins | sample 5559201 | NCBI WGS metagenome assembly JAABUP01 (sample SAMN10711887, study PRJNA513373) | rock metagenome | isolation source: Antarctica rocks | place: Antarctica
ATCATAGCCGCGCGATAAGTAATCATTCCTTTGTACCCCAACCCTTCTATAATTCGGGCGGCGACTTGCGCCAGCTACGCTAGCTAGGCGACTTGCGCCAGCTACGCTAGCTAGGCGACTTGCGCCAGCTACGCTAGCTAGGCGACTTGCGCCAGCTACGCTAGCTAGGCGACTTGCGCCAGCTACGCTAGCTAGGCGACTTGCGCCACAGCAGATGCCTCCGCACCGTGGTCCCGGGAGCCCGGGAGCCCGGGAGTCCGGGAGCCCGGGAGTCCGGGCAGGACCGAGGCGCAGACGCACCGCACCTCGCACAAGGTCGCACAAGGTAGTGTGATCCCGGCCATTGCGCGAGAGCAACGCCAACCGATCAAAATCCTCCCGGACCTCGGCCATCGACCCGGACATCCACTTATCCCTGCGCCCGTTTGTGATGGCGCTCGGCGCGTCGCATGACAGCTTTCACGCTTCGATAGCGAGCACGAGCGGGAGAACCGCGCCGGCCCCGCCCTCGCGCAGCAAGCGGGCGACTACGGTCAGCGTCCAGCCGGTGTCCGTGCGATCGTCGACGAGCAGGACCGGCTTCCCGCCCAATTCCCTCACCGCGGCCATAAGGTCGGGTGGCGCCTGGTAGGCGCCGTGGACGGCGCGCAGCCGCTGCGCGCTGTTCGAGCGACGCGCGTCCGGCTCCCTGATGTGCCGGACGGCGCCGAGGTAGGGCAGCCGCCCGATCCTGGCCAGCCCGGCGGCAAGGCTCTCGATCAACAGCGGGCGGGTGTGCGAGCCGACGGAAACGAACGCGGCGGGCCGCTCGTCCCAGCCCCACGCGCCGAGCGCCTTGACGGCAGCGCGCAGCAGGTCCTCGGGTATTTCCCCGTCGGGCTGGTCGGGCGCGAGCGCCTCGCGCACACGCGAGCCGTAGCCGAGGTCGGTGAAACGGGCGATGGCGCGCCCCGGCGCGGCCATCTGCCCCTCGGGGATCTTGCCGGAGAGGGGCACGCCGAGCGCGGCCATGGCGCTCGGCCACTGCCGGCGCGGGTCGACGGTGACGCCGGGGCGGGCCAGCCGCTCCCGCGCGGCCTCCACGGTCGCGTCGCCGACGCCCATTGGGATGGTCGTGCCGCCGCAGTTGTCGCAGCGGCCGCACGGCTCGGCGCGCGGGTCGTCGAGCTGCTCGCGCAGGAATTGCATGCGGCAGCGATCGGTCTCGATGTAGTCGCGCATGGCCCGCCCCTCGGCCTGCCGCACCGCCGCGACCCTCTCGTAGCGTTCGCCGTCGTAGCGCCACGGCTGCCCGGTCGCCTCCCAGCCACCCCGGACGCGGCGCACCGCCCCATCCACGTCGAGCACTTTCAGCATGGTCTCCAGCCGGGAGCGCGACAGGTCGACCCGCGGCTCCAGCGCCATGGTGCTCAGCGGCTTGCCCTCGACGGCGAGCGCGGCGAGCGCGGCGCGCACCTGCTCCTCGCGCGGGAACCCGACGGAGGCGAAGTAGTCCCACACGGCCTGATCCTCCGCGCCGGGTAGCAGGATCACCTCGGCCTTTTCGACCCCGCGTCCGGCGCGGCCGACCTGCTGGTAGTAGGCGATGGGTGAGGACGGCGCGCCGAAGTGGATCACGAAGCCGAGGTCGGGCTTGTCGAAGCCCATGCCGAGCGCGCTGGTGGCGACGAGCGCCTTGACGCGGTTGTGGATCAGGTCGTCCTCCGCGACGAGGCGCTCGGCCTGCTCGGTCTGCCCCGAGTAGGCGGCTACAGGATAGCCGCGCTCGCGTAGATAGTCGGCGACCTCCTGCGAGGCGGCGACGGTGAGCGTGTAGATGATGCCGGACCCCGGCAGGTCGCGCAGGTGGTCGGCGAGCCAGGCGAGGCGCTCGGCCTGGCCCGTCAGTTGGAGCACGGACAAGTACAGCGACGCGCGGTCGAGGGAACCGCGCAGCACCAGCACATCCTCGTCCTCCTGCCCCAGCCCGAGCACCTCGGCGACGTCGCCGACCACGCGGCTGTTCGCGGTGGCGGTGGTGGCGAGCACGGGGATCGGTGCGGGCAGGTCGGCGAGCAGGGTGCGCAGCCGGCGGAAATCGGGGCGGAAGTCGTGCCCCCAGTCGGAGACGCAGTGCGCCTCGTCCACGACGAGCAGGCCGCAAGTGGCGGCGAGCCGGGGAAGAACCTGGTCGCGGAAGTCGGGGTTGTTGAGCCGCTCCGGCGAGAGCAGTAGCACGTCGAGCTCGCCGCGGTTGACCCGCGCGTAGATGTCGGACCACTCCTCCACGTTCGCGGAGTTGATCGTGGCGGCGTGGATACCGGCGCGCTCGGCGGCGGCGATCTGGTTGCGCATCAGCGACAGCAGCGGCGAGACGATCACGGTCGGGCCGGCCCCGGCGGCGCGCAGCAGCGCGGTCGCCACGAAGTAGACGGCCGACTTGCCCCAGCCGGTGCGCTGCACCACGAGCGCGCGGCGGCCGTCGGCCACGAGCGCCTCGATCGCGGCCCACTGGTCGTCGCGCAGCCGCGCCCCCTCCCCGGCCAGCGCGCGCAGATGCCCCTCCGCCCGCTCGCGCAGCGCGACCCGATCAATGCTGTGGACGGTCACCCACGGTCTCCTCTCCCTCTCCCATTCCCATGCGTGCCGGCCCGCAGTTCAGCGTGTCCCGTCGCGTCCAGGACGGCGACGTGTCCGGCGGCGCCGTACGCCAGCAACCGGCCATCCGCCGTGACCAGCAGCGCGCCAAGACGCCGCGCAGTCGCGCCGATCAAGCGATCCGCCGCGTCGCCATGGAGCGCGCCCGGCAAGCGCGTGCTGGCGACGGAGATCGCGGGCTCGAGCGACGCCAGCGCGACACAGGGTTGGCGCAATGCGTCGTCGACCCATTCTTGCACGTCGCGCGTCAATGTCAAGCGCCCCTTGGCGACAAGCATCGCGATCTCCCACGGCATGATGGCCGACACGAAGACCGTGCCCTCGCGCGGCCCGCTCGATCGCCGCCACGACTACCGATGAGAGCGTGTGGTCTCCGTCCAGCAGCCAGATGAGCGCGTGCGTGTCGAGCAGGACACCGCTCACACATCAGCCTCCCACGGGTCGCCGATCGGCGAAACGAGGTCGTCCTGGCGCGCCACGGAGCCGGCCATGGCCCCGAAAAAGTGTAAACATTTCGCCTTGAACTCTCTCGCCCCGATCGTCGCCTCCATCGCAACCTCTTTGCCGTGGTCATGAATCATGGTCATTATAGCGCAGCGCGGCTGGGCGAACTCGGTCGCCGCGAACAGCGCCTCGGCCGTTCCCACCAGCGCACGGGGTATGTCGTTCTGCCCAAGCCATTCGACATGGATGAACTGCTGGATGCCCTACGGCAGGCCACGAGTGTATCGGACGGCCCGGCATCACGCTAGTCCCTGTCAGGGACCGGGCCCCATCACGCTGCGGTGAATGTCTACTGTCCATAATCATTCTAATTCTAAACGGGCGCGGCAGGAGCTCTGTGGTATACTGAAGTCCGAGTGAGTTAGTCGGAGTTACGGCGCTATGAAGTTTTCGCAGAAGAGCGAGGCCGGGGTACGCCTCCTGGTGGAGTTGGCGCGCCACCACGGCGAGGGTCCTCTCTCGCTCGCGGAGATCGCGCGCGCCGAGGACCTCAGCCAGACTTTCCTCGAGCAGGTCATCATGCCGCTGCGCAAAGCCGGCTTTGTGCAGAGCTACCAGGGTGTGCGCGGCGGCTACGAGTTGGCCCGCGCCCCCGAAGAGATCGGCATGGGCCCCGTCATGCGTGTGCTGGAAACCTCGCTCGCCCCGATGTTCTGCGTAACCGACGCGCCCGACCGCGATGTCTGCGCTTTCGAAGAGCAGTGCGGCACGCGCGTCTTGTGGGCGCGTGTGCGCGACGGCATCAACGCGGCGCTCGACGCCACGACGCTGGCCGACCTGCTTGAGGATGCGCCGGACGATGGCGCCGGCGACGGCCGTCGGCTAATACAGGTCGGCGACCGGCGGCCTCCTATGGCGGCGCCGGCGCCGGCCACGTGTGGCGACTACCAACCGGCGAATTGAACTGATAGCCATCGGCTATCGGCCGTCGGATACCGACGGCCGGCATGCCCGGCGGCGATAGAGCGATCGAGCGGTCATAGAGCAATAAGCGATGAGGGAAACAAAACAGCTGGCGGCTGATTGCCGGCGGCTGACAGCTAAGGAGAGCGGCTAGTGCGGACATTGGAGATCAAAAACCTGCGCGCGACGGTCGAGGGGCGCGAGATCCTCAAGGGCGTGAATCTGATGATTCGCCAGGGTGAGACGCACGCCTTGATGGGGCCGAACGGCTCCGGCAAGAGCACGCTGGCCAGCGTCATGATGGGCCACCCCAGCTACGAGGCGACCGGCGGCGAGGTGCTGCTCGACGGCGAGAACATTCTGGAGATGAGCCCCGACGAGCGCGCGCGCAAGGGCTTGTTCCTGGCTTTCCAGTACCCCATGTCGATCCCCGGCGTGAGCGTGGCCAACTTCCTGCGCCTCTCCTACGGCGCAGTCAGCAAGCCCGAGGAGGGCGACCCCGAGCCGTACCGCAAGAAGCTGGTGGCGCGCGAGTTCCGCGCGCTGCTCAACGAGAAGCTGGGTCTCCTGAAAATGGACACCTCGATGCTCTCGCGCTACCTCAACGAGGGCTTCTCGGGCGGTGAGAAGAAGCGCGCCGAGATCCTGCAGATGGCGGTGCTGCAGCCACGCTTCGCCGTCCTCGACGAGACCGACTCGGGCCTCGACATCGACGCCCTGCGCATCGTGTCCGAGGGCGTCAACGCGCAGCGCAACGGCGAATTGGGCACGCTCGTGATCACGCACTACCAGCGGCTGCTGGACTACATCAAGCCGGAGTTCGTGCATGTGCTGGTCAACGGCCGCATCGTCAAGAACGGCGGCCCCGAACTGGCGCTGGAGCTCGAGGAAAAGGGCTACGAGCAGATTATCAAGGAGTACGGCGGGGGCGACGACGAGGACGACGAGTCGGACCCGCTTGAGGCCGTCAACGCCGCAGCGGCGGCGGCGAGCTAGCGCAAAGGCCTGCGACTGTAGTCGTGTGGCAAACCACGGGCCGGCCGCGGCCGGTTGAGTGGCGCCGCTATATAAGCGTCGCTACAGGGGAAGGATTGAGACACGATGGTTGCAAACCCGCTCGAGTCCACGGAGTACCAGTACGGCTTCCACGACGACAACAAGCCCGTCTTCAAGTCGGAGCGCGGCCTCGACCGCAAAGTCGTGGAGAACATCTCGTACATGAAGAACGAGCCCGACTGGATGCGCAAGTTCCGACTGCGCTCGCTCGACGCGTACGACCGCCGGCCCATGCCGAACTGGGGCAGCAAGCTGCTGCACGAGATCGACTTCGACAACATCTACTACTACCTCAAGCCCAGCGAGGGGCAGAGCAAGAGCTGGGACGATGTGCCCAGCGAGATCAAGAAAACCTTCGACCGCCTGGGTATCCCCGAGGCCGAGAAGAAGTTCCTGGCCGGCGTCGGCGCGCAATACGAGTCCGAAGTCGTCTACCACAACATCCGCGAGGACCTGGAGAAGCAGGGCGTCATCTTCTGCGACACCGACTCGGCCGTCAACAAGTACCCCGAGTTGATGAAGAAGTATTTCGGCAAGACGATCCCCTTCAACGACAACAAGTTCGCCTCGCTCAACAGCGCGGTGTGGAGCGGCGGCTCCTTTATCTACGTGCCCGAGAACGTGCACGTCGAGCTGCCCCTGCAGGCCTACTTCCGCATCAACGCCGAGAACATGGGCCAGTTCGAGCGCACGCTGATCATCTGCGCGCCCGGCTCCTACGTGCACTACGTGGAGGGCTGCACCGCGCCGACCTGGTCGACCGACTCGCTGCACAGCGCAGTCGTGGAGATCGTGGTCGAGGAGGGCGCGCGCTGCCGCTACACCACGATCCAGAACTGGAGCAAGAACGTCTACAACCTGGTGACCAAGCGCGCTGCGGCCTACAAGGACGCCACGATGGAGTGGGTCGACGGCAACCTGGGCTCCAAGCTGACCATGAAGTACCCGGCCGTCTACATGATGGAGCCGGGGGCCAAGGGCGAGATCCTCTCCATCGCCTTCGCGGGCGACGGGCAGCACCAGGACGCCGGCGGCAAGGTCGTGCACGCCGCGCCGTGGACCTCCAGCTCGATCGTCTCCAAGTCGATCAGCAAAGGTTCGGGCCGCTCCTCGTACCGCGGCCTTCTGAAGATCAATAAGGGGGCCATCGGCTCCAAGAGCTCGGTGCGCTGCGACGCGCTCCTGCTCGACGAGAACAGCCGCACGGACACTTACCCGTATATCGAGGTCGAGGAGGATCGCAAGATCGCCACGGCGCACGAGGCGTCGGTCTCCAAGGTGGGCGAGGATCAGCTGTTCTACCTGATGAGCCGCGGCCTCGACGAGGTGGAGGCCACCTCGATGATCGTGCGCGGCTTCATCGAGCCCATCGCCAAGGAGCTGCCGCTCGAGTACGCTCTCGAACTCAACCGGCTGATCCAGCTGGAGATGGAAGGGTCGGTCGGCTAAGGGTTAGCAGCCTTTCCCAAGGTTGTGTGCGGGGGGCGGGGCGGGCGCCCCGCCCCCCGCACATTATATATACGAATATATACGGCCCGATAGCCGGCACGCCCCTGGGCGTGCCGGCCACCGGGCCGGGAGAATGATAGATGACCGATACCGCGATGACCGCGCCGGCCGCGCCGGTCGCGCCGACGACGGGATTCACGCGCGCGGGTGTGGAGGAACTCTCGGCGCGCAAGGGCGAGCCTGACTGGATGCGCGCTTTCCGCCTCGAGGCCTTCGACGCCTACGAGCGCATGCCGCTGCCCGCGCGCTCCGAGGAGGAGTGGCGGCGCACCGATGTTTCCAAGCTGGGGCTGGAGGGCTACGCGCCTTACTCGCCCAACGGGGGTGGGGTGGCAGCCTTGCCGGAGAGTCTGCGACCCGGGGCCGACGCCTCGGCGCGGGCGGGCCTGCTGGTGCAGCACAACTCGGAGGGTGCGGCGAGCGAGTTGCGCGACGACCTGCGCGCGCAGGGCGTGGTCGTGTGCTCGCTGGACGAGGCGGTGCGCGCGCACCCCGAGCTGGTGCGCCGCTACTTCATGACCGAGGCCATCCCGATCACGTATAACAAGTTCACGGCCCTGCACGGCGCCTTCTGGAGCGGCGGCGCCTTTATCTACGTGCCCAAGAATGTCGAGGTCGAGCTGCCCGTGCAGGGCGTGCTCTACGCCGACGCGCCGAACCTCGGCGTGTTCGGGCACACCTTGATCGTGGCCGAGGAAGGGGCGCGCGTCACCTACGTCGAAGAGTACTCGTCGGACGAGGGCGCGGGGACAGGCTTCGCCTCGGGCGTGAGCGAACTGTTCGTGGCGCGCGGCGCACAGGTGCGCTACGTCACGATGCAGGAGTTCGCGCCGCGTACGACCACGTTCTCGGCGCAACGCGCCATCGTGCGCCGCGCCGCCAACCTCAACTGGCTGGCCGTTTCAGTTGGCGGCGCGTTCGCCAAGAACAACGTGGAGACGTTTCTGGCCGAGCCGGGCGCGTCGGCCGAGATGCTGGGCTTGTTCTTCGGGAACGAGGACCAGTTTGTGGACTACCACACGTCGCAGGAGCATATGGCGCCGAACACGACGAGCGACCTTCTGTATAAGGGCGTGCTCTCGGGCCGGGCGCGCTCGGTCTTCTCGGGCATGATCCGCGTGCACGAGGGGGCGCAGAAAACCGACGCCTACCAGACAAACCGCAACCTGCTGCTCTCCGACGACGCGCGGGCCGACTCGATCCCCAACCTGGAGATCGGAGCCAACGACGTGCGCTGCTCGCATGGGGCGACGGTCGCGCCGCTGGACGAGGACGAGATCTTCTACTTGCAGAGCCGTGGCCTGCAGCGCCCCGAGGCGACCAAAATCATCGTTGACGGCTTCTTCGAGCCGATCCTGATCCGCATCCCCTTGCAGTCGATCCAGGAGCGCCTGCGCGACTTCATCGACCACAAGACGGGGCAGGAGCGGTTCAAGGGGGATCTGGAGTAGATGGCAGAGTTTCACAAGGTAGCCAGCGCGGGCGAGATACCGGTGGGCGAGGCCAGGGCGGTCGAGGTCGCCGGCACGCCGGTGGCCCTCTATAACGTAGACGGCGAGTTCTTCGCCACGAACAACGTGTGTAGCCACGACGAGGCCTATCTCGCCGAGGGTTGGCTGGAAGAGGACGTGGTGATCTGTCCGGCGCACGGGGCGGAGTTCTCGGTGCGCACGGGCGAGGCGCTCTCGCTGCCGGCCAGCGAGCCCGTCGCCACCTACCCCGTGCGCGTCGAGGGCGACGATATCTATGTCGCCGTGGGCGACTAGATATACTGAAAGAAAATAGACCGGCGCGGGCGCGGCGACCCCTGTCGCCGCGCCCGCGCCGGTCGATAGTCCTTGTTGGGGATCGAAATATGGTAACCGAAGACACCGTGATGGAGGCGCTCAAGACGGTCGACGACCCGGAGTTGATGCTGCCGCTGGTCGACCTTGGCCTCATCTACGGCGTGGACATTCAGGACAACGACGTCGTGGTGACGATGACCCTGACCACGCCCGCCTGCCCGATGAACCAATACATTGGCGCGCAGGTCCAGGAGGCCTTGCGCGAGCAGGTGCCGGACATCCAGAACGTCGGCGTCAACATCGTGTGGAGCCCGCCGTGGAACCCCAACATGATGAGCGAGGACGCCAAAATGGAGTTAGGTTTCTTCTAAAATGGTGAAACGACCGCGCGTGCGCACCGCGCCCAGCCCGACCGGTGACCCGCACGTCGGGACGGCGTGGAACGCCCTGTTCAACTACGCCTACGCCCGCCGCAACGGCGGGACCTTCGTGCTGCGCATCGAGGACACCGACCAGGCCCGCTACAACGCCTTATCGGAGCGGCGGATCATCGACGCGCTCAACTGGCTTGGGCTCGACCACGACGAGGGGCCCGACGTCGGCGGCCCCTACGGCCCCTATCGACAGTCGGAACGCCTGGACATCTACCGGCGCCACGCCGACCACCTGGTGGAGCGGAACGACGCCTACCCGTGCTTCTGCACGCCGCAGCGCCTCGACGAAGTGCGCAAGGCGCAGCAGGCGGCGGGGCAGCCGCCAGGCTATGACCGGCACTGCCGCGCTATCCCACCCGCGGCGGCGACGGCGCGCGTCCACGCCGGCGAGAGGTATGTGATCCGGCTGAAGCTGCCGCTCGACGGGACGACGACAGTCGCGGACGAGATACGCGGCGAGGTGACGTTCGAGAACGTTAACCTGCCGGTCGACCCCGTCCTGCTCAAGTCGGACGGCTTTCCGACCTACCACCTGGCCGAGGTCGTCGACGACCACCTGATGGAGATCACGATGGTCGTGCGCGGCGAGGAGTGGCTACCCTCGGCGCCGCTGCACGCGATCTTGTTCGGTATGTTCGGCTGGGAGCAGCCTCAGTGGGCGCACCTGCCCCTACTGCGCAACAGTGACAAGAGTAAGGTCAGCAAGCGCAAGAACAACACGTCGCTGGAGTGGTACCGCGACAACGGCTACCTGCCGGTGGCGATGCTCAACTTCCTGGCCTCGAACGGCTGGTCGATGCCGGATGGGCGCGAGCACTTCACGCTGGCCGACATGGTGGCCTACTTCCAATGGGAGCGCGTCGTGCCGACGGGCCCTATCTTCGACCTGACGCGCCTGACCTCGCTCAACAGCTACTACCTGCAGCGCGCGCCCATGCTCGCGCTGCGCGACCTTTTTCTGCCGCTGGCCCCGGAAGGGGCGGCCCGGCGCTACGTCGAGGCGATCGTCCCGCTGGTGCACGAGCGCGTGCAACGTGTGCGCGGGGAGGCGTCCGGCCCTGACGGCGCCCCGCTGCGTGAGGCCGGCGTGTCGTTTCCGGACTACACCGCTTTCTTCTTCGCCGGGGACGAGTTCGACTACGAGCCAACCCGCCTCGTGCCGAAGAAGGGGACCCCGTCGAGTGCGCTGGAGGCGCTCATGGCGGCGCGCGACACGCTCGCGGGGCTGGGGCTGTGGGACACGCGCACGATCGAGCCGGCGTTGCGGGGCCTGGCCGAGGAGCGCGGGATCAAGGTGGGCGACCTGCTGACCAGTATCCGCGTCGCCGTCACGGGCAGCGCCGCCTCGCCGCCGCTCTTCGAGACCGTGGCCGTGCTCGGGCCGGAGCGCACGCTGGCGCGCCTGGACAACGCAATCGCGCGCCTGCGCGCGGCGGTCTGATGGGGCGAAGGGCGCACGGTGCGCCCTTCGCCCCGGCGCATGGCTTGTCACCAAGCCGGGTTAGTGGACCATGACCACGACAACAACCTCCGCGTGGCATGCGCCATGCCTTATTGCGCGTGCTACCATTTAACGACGCAGTCCCCCCCAACCCTCTCCAGGACAGCGCACTGGCCTAACCCATACAACACGATGACCGCCGGGGCGTGCTTGCCGATACGGCCGATGGCGAGCTTGTCGCGCGCGTCCTGCACGGCGAGCGCGACCTCTTCGATCTCCTGTTCGACCGCTACGCCGTCAGGTCTACAACATCGCTTATCGCATCTGCAACGCCGCCGCTGAGGCCGTGGATCTGACGCAGGACGTTTTCCTGCAGGCGTTCCGCTCGCTGCACACACTGCAGCGGCCGCAGTCCTTCGCCGGCTGGCTCTACCACGTGGCGACGAACATGTGCCTCAATGCGCGACGCGGCCCGACGCCAGCCCTGACGGCGACGCATCACGGGCGCCTTGTAGACGTGGGCGCGGGGCATGGGCATAGCGGCCACGACGCGACGCCCACGCCAATCCCGTCCATGCCGACCACGACGGCCACGATGCCCGCGATCACGCATACCACGTCGACGGCAACCGCGCCGCCCGGGACCAGTCCGACGGCCGTGGAGCACGGACATGGCTCGAAAGATAAGGCGGGGCCGCCGACGCCGACAGGGGCGCCGCCGACGATGATCGCCAGCACGCCGGCGGCCCCGCCCACGGCCATCATGGCTACCCCGGCGCCGACCACTCTCCGCGCACCGGTCCCGGCCCCGGCGTCTCCAAGTCCTGATGCGCCGCATAGCGGCCACGGGAGCGGCCGGTCGACGCGACGCCTGCGCCGCCCGGCGCGACAGCCACCGGCGGGGCAATTCACAGACCCTGCGCTGCCTGCGCGGGGAGGGGCGGACTACGCGCTCCCGCAGAAAGGGGAGTAGGGTCCCTGCGCTGCTTGCGCGGGGAGGGGCGGATCGTCCGTCCGCTATGCGACAATGGGGCGAAGCACGAGTGGCTCCGACGAGGGTGCGCCGCTAACGATGGACGTGAGTAGGAGCGGGGGCGCTACATGAGCGACGGCGAGCAGGGCGGTGACGCGATCGCGCCGTTCTTCCTGGCAGGGGGAGAGCAGCGCGCGGAGGACGTGGCGGGGCGACTGGCCGCCTTTATTGGCCGGGCGCAGCGCACGCTGGACATAGCGGTCTACGATTTCCGGCTGGGCGACCCCCTGAAAGCGATCGTGGCCGGGGCGCTGGCGGCGCGCGCGGCGGCCGGGGTGGCCATCCGCATCGCCTACGACGCCGACAAGGTGGAACCGCCGAACCTGGAGGGCGGCATGGACCCGGCGCCGGGCGGAACGGGGGCGTTCGTGCAGTCGCTCGGCTACCCGTACCGGCGCATCGGCGGCATGAAGCTGATGCACAACAAATACCTCGTGCGCGACGCGGGCGCTCCCGACGCGCGCGTATGGACTGGCTCGACCAATCTGACCGACGACGCCTGGACCTTGCAGGAGAACAATATCCTGGAGCTGCCCTCGCCCGCGCTCGCCGCCTACTACACGCGCGATTTCGAGGACCTGTGGGAGTCTGGTTTGCTCGACAACACGGGCACGTTCGACACGGAGCCGGCCGCGCTCTCGTATGGCGGCGCGCCGGCGACGGCGCATGTGCTCTTCTCGCCCGGCCGCGGGCCGGCCATCGACTACGACGTGGCGCATCGCGTGGCCGCGGCGCGGCGACGGGTGCGCGTGTGCAGCATGCTGCTCAACTCGGGCGCGCTGCTCGCGGCGCTCACAGACCTGTTGCACGCTGGGCAGGTCTCGGTGAGCGGGATCTACGACCGCACGCAGATGGCGGGCGTGTTGCAGCAGTGGCAGGACGTGCCGAACAACCGCTGGAAGATCCAGGCGGTGCAGGATATCGTGCAGGGGGCCGGTCTGGTCGGCAAAAACTCCACGCCGTACAGCCCGACGAGCGTGCATGATTTCATGCACAACAAGGTGCTGGTGGTCGACGACACGGTGATCACCGGCTCCTACAACTTCTCGCGCAGCGCCGAACTGAACGCCGAGAACATCCTGATGATCGAGAGCCCGGCGCTGGCCGACGCGTATAGCGCCTACGTCGACCATCTGATGCGGAAATACGGCGGCACGGGCGCATAAAAGATCGGCCGCCGGCTATCAGCGAAAAGCTGATAGCCGGCGGCCGATCTCTACCTCGCGGTAGTTGTTAGACCTGTTACTCTCCGACGAGTTGGACATCGGCCGCGCGTGGGCCTTTGCCGCGCGGGTCGTTCTCCGCGTTGAAGGTGACGCGGTCGCCCTGCCGCAGCTGCTCGAAGGTCGTGCCGACGAGCGACGAGCGGTGGAAGAAAATGTCTTCGCGCCCGTCCTCCGGCTTGATGAAGCCAAAGCCGCGATCGGTGATTGTCTTGATAGTGCCGTCTGCCATGGAAACTCCTCGTCGAATGATGCGCATAAAATAAGCTCGGCACGTTAACCAAACATGCCGAGCATCCGTAAGCAGACGCGGACACATTGTCCGCGATACCGTCGTTGTAGCGCACATTCGATAAATACAGCATACCATATTCGCCCGAGAAGGGGCGGTCCCGGATATAGGGTACAGGGCTCGTGAAAAGTCTCCTTCTCGCTCCTTCTCGCCCCTCCGCCCCTTCTCGCCCCTTCTCGCCCCTTCTCGCCCCTCCGCCCCTTCTCGCTCCCTCCGCCCATGGCTGACTGGACCCTCCGCCTCTTCCTCGCCCCCCTCCGCCCCCCTCCGGGGGGAACCTGGGGAGATGGCTCCCCCCAGACCCCCGCCATCTATGAGGCGTGCGGGCAGGCGCCGTTCGAAAGAGGGGTGCGGGCAGGCGCCGTTCGAAAGAGGGGTGCGGGCAGGCGCGTACGCCACCCACGGGGCGTGCCGGCAGGCGGGCGTGGCCACTACGACAGTGCACAGACCCTAGGCGCCCGCGAACGGGATATCCTGGTAGTCGGCGGGGTCGGCGGGGTCGGCGGGGTCGACGAAGCGGATGAGGCCATCGGACTCGACGATGAAAAAGTGGTCGCCCTTGTGGATAATGGCGCGCCCTCGCGCGAACAGGCGTGCTACGCTATCGCACAGGTGTTCTACTCAATATGACTCTCAACCTACTCCACTTATGACCCTTAACCTACTGCAGATTGCGCCGCAGGTCGGGGCGATGGCCCAGGAGGCCGGCGCGCGTCGCGACGCCCTCGAGCGCCGGCGCGAGACGGCCCTGGCCCTTATGGAGGCGTGGCATGGCCGCCTCGATGAGTTGCGCGCGCTTGTGCGCGAGGAGCAGCCGTGGCTCGTGGCCGAGCCGCTCGAGCCGCTACTCTCCGCACGCCCTGCCCCCCGCATGCCACCCGACGCGACGATCGTGGCGACCGACGGCAGCGGCGTCGATCTCGACCGTCACGGCCTCGCGCAGTGCTACCTGATCAACGTCGGCGCTGCCGCGATCACCTACGGCTCCGCGCCCGACGCTGCGCTCTCGTCGCGGGCCTCGCTCTACTATCGCGACGACGATCTCTACCTCGACGACGACGGCGCGCGCGTGCCGGTGCAGGGCGCCCTGGCCGACCTCAAGCGCACGCTGGCCGAGCAGGAGCGGCTGCTCGAGCTCGCGCGCGAATTGGTCCCCTCACCGCTCAACCCCCTCTCCCACGCGCGTGAGAGGGGGTTGAGCGGTGAGGGCGTCCCCGTGGTCGCGGTGCTCGACGGGACGCTGCTGTTGTGGCAGCTCGCGGGGCGCGCCGCCGAGGAGCGCTTCGTGGCCGAGGCGATCGAGCGGTATGCCGCGGGGCTGCTGGAGTTCCGCCGCCTGGGCGTCCCGGTGTGCAGCTACGTCAGCCGCCCCAACGGGCGCGAAGTGACGAATCTGCTGCGCCTCGCCGCCTGCCCCACGGGGGACGAGGGGGGCGAGGGAAGCAAGGGGGGCGGGGCGGCCTGCCGTTCCTGCGTCGAGGGGCGCTGCGTGCGCGAACTACTGGAGCCGCTGCCCGACCGCGCGCTGATGGGGCGCCTGCGCCACGGCGAGCGCTCGGCCCGCTTCGCCAGCCGCTCGCCCGTGCTTCGCCACTATGGGGCGGAGAGCGGCGTCGAGTTCGTGTATCTGAACGTCGGCGACGAGGTGGCGCGCCTGGAGATGCCCGCGTGGGTGGGCGCGGACCCGGCGATGCTCGACCTCGTGCACGCCGTGGTCTACGATGGCTGCCGGCGCGGCTGGGGCTACCCTCCCGCGCTGGCCGAGGCGCACGAGCAGGCCGTCATCCGCGGCGGCGAGCGCGACGCTTTCCTGCACATGGTGATGGAGGCGCTCAACGGGGGCGACCAGCCGGCCGAATGGAGCGCGAAGCGGCTGAGCAAGAACCGGAGGGCGGTATGACCATGGACGCGGCGCGGCCTCCGGCCGGTGAGATTATTGCCGTCACGACGACGACGTTCATGGCGCAGAGCTACGCGCTCAACGAGGCGCCGCCATTCGGGTCTCTGCTGCGGGTGGCGGCGCCCCGACCGATGGCGAAGGGCCGGCTGGAAGCTGGCGGTCCCGATAGGCTACGAGCCGGCGCTTCCGCCGGCGCTCCCGGTATCGCGGTCTACTATGCCCTGTGTTACGGATCGCAGACCGGCTCGATCGAGCCGGGGCGCAACGCCGTGGCCTGGGGGCGCTTCGAGGACGACGAGGAGGACATCTACCGTCGCCAGCCGCAACTGGCCCAGGTGCTGCGCACGACGTTCGACGCGCTGCTCGTCGGGTACGACCCGGACGAGCCCGACGAGCCCGACGAGCCCAATGAGGCCCCGCCCGCGGGCGAACCGGACGTCCCTGGCGTGACTACGCCCTACAGGTCCAACGGGAGCGCGGCGGGGGCCTCGTCCGCCGTCGCGTCGCGCGCCGCCGCGGTGACGGCATGCGGGGCCGCGGGACGAGCGCCGGTGCAGCGGGCGCCGGCGATGCCGCCCCGGCTGCACGCTACCGTGTGCCGGGCTACGCCGGCGGAGACGGTACGCTTCAATGGGAACCTGGCCTACCTGCGCTTCGTGCTGCGCGCGGGCCTGCCCCTGACCGACGACTTCATCGCCGCCGCGATCGCGCACGCGTACGAGGCGGGCGAACGCGACGAGACCTTCCTGCTCGACGCTGCGCGCCAGGTAGCGCGGCTGCTCGGCGCCGAGCACGAGCGGGTCATGAACATCCTGGAGTTGCTCGATGACTAGACAGAAGAGGGTGCGCGATGGCTGAACCGTTGGGGCTGATCACGCGTGGCTCGCTCAGCGAGGGCTTGCAGCTCAAGCTGGAGGCCGGCTGCAGCGTCGAGAACATGCGCGTGGGCCGCTTCGTGGTCATCGAGGGGCGCGCGAACCGCTTCTTCTGTCTGGTGACCGACATGGAGCTTGGCGCGATGAACCCGCGCGTGCTGCTCGACCCGCCGGCGGGCAACCGGCTGGCCGGGCGCGCCCTGGAGGGCATCGCCACCTTCGGCCAAGTCGAGGTCACCCCCATGCTGATGCTGCCGCGGGTCCTCAGCCCCGACCCCCCTCTCCCGCGTCAGGGAGAGCCGGTCCCAATGCCGGCTCCGCAGAGCCGAGAGATCAATCCGCATGGGATGGGGGTGAAGGCTGACGGGAGTGAGGGCGCCCCCGCCGAGTTGCAGCCGGTGCGCACGATCCCGGTGCACTTCTCGCCCGTCTACGACGCCGTGGAGGAGGACTTCGCCGCTGTGTTCGGGCGCGAGGACGCCGCCGGCGGCAAGCGTTTCAACGTGGGCATGCCGCTCAACACGGACATCCCCGTGTGCATCAACCTGGAGCGGCTGGTCGAGCGCAGCAACGGCGTCTTCGGCAAGTCGGGCACCGGCAAATCGTTCTTGACGCGCCTCTTGCTCTCCGGCGTGATCCACTCCGACGTGGCCTCGACGCTCGTGTTCGACATGCACAGCGAGTACGGTTGGGAAACGGCCAGCGAGGAGGGTGGGCGGAACACGATGGTGCTGCCGGGGCTGCGCCGCCTCTTCGGGACCAGGGTGCACGTCTACGCGCTCGACCGCGACTCGGCGCGCGCGCGCGGCGTGCAGGTCGACGGCTACCTGGACATCGGGCTCAACGGCATTGAGATCGAGGACATCGCCCTCTTGCAGGACGAGCTGGGGCTCTCCAACGCCATGATCGACACCTGCTACATCCTGCAGCGCCAGTTCGGCGAAGGCTGGCTGCACACGCTGCTCGAGACCGAGCCGGAGTCGCTCAAGAACATGGCGGCGATGGGCGCGGCCAACGAATCGTCCGTGGCCGCGCTCTATCGCAAGCTCTCGCGGCTGCGCGCCTACGACTTCGTCAAGGACCACCTGCCGCAGGGGCAGGGCGGGATCGACGAGATGATGGGCTGGCTCGAGCGCGGCGAGCACGTGGTGCTCGAGTTCGGGCGCTACCGCCAGCCGCTCGTCTACATGCTCGTGGCCAACCTCATCACGCGGCGCATCTACGCTGCCTGGGTGGAGAAGACGGAGCGATACCTTTTGACCAAGAACAGGGCCGACCAGCCGCGCCGGCTGGTCCTGTGCATCGAGGAGGCGCACAAGTTCCTCAATCCGCAAGCGGCGCGCAACACCTCGTTCGGGACCATCGCCCGCGAGATGCGCAAGTACAACGTCACCCTGCTCGTGGTCGATCAGCGGCCCTCGGGGATCGACCCCGAGGTGGCCTCGCAGTTGGGCACGCGCCTGACCGCCCTGCTGACCGAGGAAAACGACATCCGCGCCGTCTTCAGCGGCGTGTCGGGGGCCGACCAGTTGCGTACCGTCCTGGCCAGCCTGGACACTAAGAAGCAGGCGTTGGTGCTGGGCCACGCCGTGCCCATGCCCGTCGTGGTGCGCGTGCGCGAATACGACGAGACCTTCTTCCAGGCGATGCGCCCTGCGGAGACTGTCCGTCGTCCGGCCGGCATGGCCGCCTTGCAGGAAGCGTTCGGGTAGCGGCAGCATCAGGGGATTGTGTTTGACGAGTTGCCTTTGAGATCGCGGGTGTCTCGCCTGCACGTGTAGGCGGGCAAGCGCCCGTCATTAGCACCTACAGCGAATGGGAACTCGGGCAGGAATGGGTGATACAGGAACTCGTAATTAGGCGTAGGCGCGTGTGCGCTGTTTGGCCGCCATCCTCCAGAGGCTGCCGCCCGACGCCTACCAGTTCTTTCGGCATAATTCCTGCTTAAAACGTCTGTGCCATACGACAGCGCCGTATATGACGTTCACGCAATGCGCGCGTGCGATATGCGACAGGAGGTCGCGCCGAGTTGGCCTCGGCATGCATACGGTCGGAGAAAGGTAGGGTGCGAACATGGCTATGCGGTCAGAGGAAACAATGGGCGCGGCGCGCATGATCGACGCCGTCACCTCGGTTTTGTCGACCGACGACGGGCGAGGGAAGACGGCGGACGATATCGCGGCCGCCCTCAAACTGTCGAAGGACGGCGCAGCGCTGCAGGCTCAGCTCGAGGATTTGGTCCATCAGGGTATGCTCGAGCGGCGCGGCATCGGCCGTGGAGCCCTCTATATGCTCGCCACACCGATGCGCGTCGCCCGAGCCTTACGCGCCCGCGCCAATGCGGGGCGGGCGTCCAAACCCACGAGCCAGGGGGTCGTAGCCTAACTCTCTCCTCGTTGGCGCCGTGGTCCGAGCCGTTGCATTGATACGGCGCTCGAGCGCTAGGAGCGGCAATGCGAAAAAGCCGCGAGTTGCTCTACTGGCGCCCCGCGACGGTTCGACGTGTCGCTATACGCGCGTTGGGGCGGTCGAGACGATTTTTGATCGTTTCGGCCGCCCCCTTCTATTTTTCGGCCAACTTCTGCTATGTTGAATGAATGCGACGGTAATGTCGATACAACTAGCAAGTCCCTCTAGAGTGGAGCAGGGTACGCGGTACTTTCGTGGTAGCGCGACACGGAGACGGAGATAGGAGAACACGCATGTCGCTATCAGAGGCTATCAAGCAGACGATGAACGCGCGAGACTTGCCGACCGCCGAGGTGGCGCGCCGCCTCGGCGAGGGCTACGATCGCGCCACGTTCTACCGCCTGCTCAACGGGGCGACGACGGAGCCACGCCTGGGCACTCTCGTCGGTTTGTGCGAGGTGCTGGACATCAGCCCGACGGAGTTGCTGCAGCTGTCCGGCCTGTGGCCGCATCGCGACCGCCTGGCCGACGCGCTCGACCTGCGCCTGCGCAGCGCCTTCGCGCGCCTGCAGTCTCTCCCCACTCAGGAGAAGCGCCGCGCGGCCAAGATCGTCGGGTGCATCGCCGACAGTTGGGACGCGCAGTCCGACGAGCCGGAGCGCGAGGGAGCGACCGAGGCCGTGACCGCGACGGGCACGGACGGCTGAGGAGACAGTGGCTAATGGCCAGTAGTTAGTAAGCTTTACTAACCACTAGTCACTCTCCGCTACATGCGTCCAACGAGATTGTGCGGGCTGGGGCGCCGTCCCTCCGGCGCGACCGCCGTCGCCGTGCGTTGCCAGCGGGGACCCTTCAGCGGGGTCCCCTCTGGGGAGGCCGTCGCAGGCCCCACGCCCCGAGCCCCTCTCTCGCGCGAAAACCATGAAAACCATCTGGAAGCATTTAGCGTTGCAGCGCCAGTTCGTCGGCGACGCCGGGGACGGAGACTGTTGCGACGACCTTGTCAGTACGGGTGTCGACGACGGCCACGTGGCGGCTGTCGTTGACGGCGATGTAGAGCAGACGCCCGTCGGGCGTGAAGGTCAGCCCGTGCGGGGCCTTGCCGACGGGCACCCGCGCCACGATGTGGAGCGTCGCCGCGTCGACGACCGTGAGCACGCTCCCGCTCTGGCCTGTTACGTAGACGCGGCGGCCGTCGTGGCCCGCCGCGACGATGGCCGAGCCGGCGCCGATGAGGATGCGCGCCCGTATCTTGAGGGTGGCCGTGTCGACGACGACCAACTTCGCCGCCCCCGGCGTCGCGTCGGTCATGTAGGCCGTCCGGCCGTCCGGCGAGAAGGCGACGGCGTGCGGCAAGCCGCCCGTGGGCACGATCGACAGCGCTTTGTCGGTGCGCGTGTCGACGATGTAGATGCCACCGCCGTTGGCGCAGGGTACCCAGAGTTGCCGGCCGTCCGGCGCGAGGGCCAGCGCGTGGGGTCCCAGGCCGAGCCTCGGGACCGTGGCGACCACGCGGCGCGCGCGCACGTCGACGACGCTGATGTCCGACGAGAAGTAGTCGGCGACGTAGGCGCGGCGGCCGTCGCGCGCGAAGGCCATGTGCGCCGGCCCGATGCCGACCGGGATATTCTTGAGGATGCGGCCGCTCGCCGGGTCGAGCACGGCGACGCGGCCGCCGAAGTAGTCGGTGACCCACATCGTTCCGTCGGGCGCGCGGGCCACGCTGTGGTTCTGCGTCCCGACGCGCGTCAGCGCCGGCTGGCCGGGCACGTAGACGAGGCCGTTGTCGGCGAAGCTGACCACGGCGCGGTAGGGCAGCCCGGTCCAGCGCACGGTTGCGGGGGCGATCGTCGCGGAGACCGCGGGCGCGCTCGCGATTGGGGCGGTCCCGCCCGCGTTGAGCAGGCGCATCACGCCCTGCGCCGGGACCCCATAGACGAAGCGGCGCAGCGAGACCCAACTGCCGTTCCGTTGCGCCTGTACCGTGAGCGTCCAGCGCCCGCTCATCAGGGGGTAGACCAGGCCTGCGCGCCATATCCTCGCGCCGGCGGGGGTTGCGACGTAGGGCAAGATACCCATGCGCATGTTGGGCGACTCCGAGAGCAGGCGCACGCGGCTGGCCTGTAGCCCCGAGATGGTGACGGCGTTGGGTACGCCGAGGCGTCCGGGGTCGATCTGCAGCCTGATGCCGGCGGGATCCTGCCCCGGCCCCAGGAAGGCCGCGCCGGGGCCGACCGTGAAGGTGAACGGGAGCGTGCGGTAGTCGGCCACCGCCGCCGTGCGCACCAGTACGTCGGCGCGCCATACACCCGCCGAGGGCAGGCTGCCCCGCGCAGCGAAGCGCGTCCCCCTGGCGACGGTGTTGAGCGGCGCCAGCAGGGTGGGGCGCCCTGCCGGGTAGAGGTGGATGATCGCGGCGCCGGTGTCGCCGGTCAGGGGCGTCCCCTTCTCGGAGAGGGCCAGAGTGAAGGTGGACGCGCCGACGGCGGGCGGCGCGACGGTCAGGGTGACGCGCAGGTCCCCGGCCGTCGCGGACCCGGCGATCGAGACCGGGGTCGCGGGCGTCGCCCTGACCCCGGCCTCGGTCGTGGGGTGCGCCGTCGCACGCGCCGAGGCGGAGTTGACCGGGGGGAGCGTCCAGGTCATCAGGGCTGTCGCCGTCAGGATCGCGGCCCCGACCCAGCCCTCGGCGCGCAGCCGCCCGGCGAGGGTGGCCAGGCCCTCGTGGACGCCCGCCTCGGCGTCGCCTACGTCGCCGCCAGGGGAGGGGCGTCTGGCCGGAGTGGACGCGGGGCACGCGCCGTAGGCCGCCGCCTGCAGGCGGGCGATGCGCGGGCGCAGGCCCCACACGTGCGAGGCGCTCAGCCCCATGAGTAGGGCGACGAGGGCTAGCTTGAGTATCAGAAGCTCTCCGTAGGACGTACTGGCGAGCAGCGTGGGCGAGTCCAGGTGGGCCAGTGCGTTGTATAGCCCCGAGAGGGCCAGCGCGGCCACGGCGGCGTAGGCCAAGGGCGAGAAGCGGTCGAGCAGGGGCGCCACCGCGGGGGCGCGCTCGCGCGGCGGCAGCGCGCGGCGCAACGGGAGCACACCGTAGGCCAGCGCGGCGATCCCGCCGGCCCAGGCGGCGGTGAAAAACAGGTGCGACCAATCGATCGCGTAGGAGAGCAACAGGGGCTTGACGTCGGCGGCATGGCCCGAGAGGGCCACGAGCAGCATGTAGAGGGCGGCGAGCGCCGCCAGCGGGACGCGGACTGTTTCCCAGCGCGGCGCGGCCGGCAACGAGGCGACAGGAGCGGTGATGCCGAGCGCCTGCGAGCTGCGCCGTGGTCGCCTGCGCTCGGCGAGGGGAGAGGCAGGCGTTTCGGAAGGGTCGGGGGCCGTGGGAGACGCGGGGGACGCGGGGGCCACGGTCGGGACGCGCACGCCCCCGGCCAGCAGGACCGCGAGCAGCAGGGCGGCGAAGCGCAGCACGATCAGGTGGCCGTTCTGCGAGGAAAGGATGCCGCCGAGCGTCCCGGGGTCGAGGGCGCGGTTCCAATCCCCGCCCGTGCCCTCCAGCGCCAGGCTCACCACCTCGGCCGCGAGAGCCCACACGGCGACGACGGGGGCGCCGCGCACGAGCCACCACACGCGCGGCGCGGCGGCCCAGGCTAGGCGCGCCTGTGGCGACCCGGCGCGGCGGCGCGCTGGGGCGAGTACGACCAGTTCGACGAGCAGGGCGCCGAGCCACAGCGCCTGCGCCATCAGCCCGATCGCGTGCAGGAGCGCGACCGCGACCGTGCCGCCGTTGAGGGCCGGCTCGGCGCCGGACCCCGTCCCCGCGACCCTGCCGCCGCCGGCCGCCGTCCCGGTCACGGCGCCTACGCCGCTAGCGCCACCGGAGGGGGCGACGCGGAAGGTGTAGAACGAAGCCATGACGTGCCCGTCGGTCGCCGACTCGGAGGTCCAGAACACACTATATGTGCCGAATGTGAGGCGAGGTAGGGGGAGGCGCCACAGCTCGCCGTCGTGGCCGGGGGCGAGAGAGCCGGTCGCGGCCGTTACCGGATGGCCCGCGGCGTCGGTCACACGGACGCGGGTCAGAGCGGGGTTGAGCGGCTCATCGAACGTGAAGAGCGCGACGGACGGGGCGCCCGCGACGACGCTGTCGGGCGCGGGGCTCGCCTCCACCAGGTGCGCGTGGGCCGAGGCAACGCTCGGCGTGAGCAGCCACACCAGCGCGATGAGCGCCGCGAGCGCGGCGGCCAGGGCGCGCGTGGCGCGCGTGGCGCGTGGGAGGACAGGGGAGGCGAGAAGGCGCGACAGCATCGGAGGGTCCTTACGCTACGAACTCTATGGACATGTTACTTGACGGTGAACGAGAACGAGTTGCCGGCCTTGTGCCCGTCGTCGACCGAGGTGGTGAACCAGATGACGGTGTAGAGTCCCTTGCCGAGATTCCTTGGCAGCGTTGCGACGATCTCCTTAGGTCTCTTGAGCGGGAAAAGGTTCGCGCCCGTGTCGACCATACCGTGGTCGCCCTTGGAGTCGCCCTCGAAGACGTGGATGAAGGAGCCGCCCGGCCTGACATTTTCGGCGAAGCGGCCGATCAACGTGCGCGGGTAGGCGTTGCGTGGAAACACCTGGCCCGGCTCGATGTTGGCGCTCACGAGCGAGGCATGAGCCGAGGCCACGCCCGCGGCGGACAAGACAAGCGCGCCGGCCGCGACGGCGGAGAGGGCGAGACGCGCGAAGGGAGATCGTAGGGTCATGGGAGAGGCTCCTAAATAGATAATGACTTTTCGAGTAAGTAGGGTGGATTTCGTGGTCCGCCATGGAGGTGCGGATTATCCTCGTGGTCTGCCCTGGGACGATGGCGCAAGCAGCCTGCCGGCCGTGGGAGTGTAGGCCGGGTGCTATCCGATAAAAATGCAACAACGCGTAGGGGATTGCCTGGCTGTATGGACAGGCCAAACGCCCTGACATCCCGCTAGATGTGATGATGCGCTAGGCGGCGATGGGCGGCGGGCGCGCAAAGAGGCTGTGTCCTTGTGGTGAGCGCGGGAGGCGCGCGGCGTAGGGCGCGCGCGGCCGGACTGCCGAACAGGCGTCGCCCCCGCGCAGCAGGCGCAGCTGGGTGGCCACCGCCGCGCGCAGACAGGTTAGGCCGCGCTCGACGCGCCAGAGCAGCAGGCCGAGCACGGCGGCGACCGCCAAATGCATCAGTCCGAGCGATAGAGCAGAGGACGACGGTATCACCATCGTCGCGCCGCTCATCGGCATGGCGGCCGGCATCGGGTAGAGCAGGCCCGCGGCCCCGAGCCACAGGGCTTGCAACCCGAGCAGCGCGGCGACGAAGATAAGCAGGCGGCGCGGCGAGCGCGGGACAGTGTCGTGGCCGGGCGGGACCGCCAGGTTTCGCGCGGCCAGCAGGCGCGCGAGCGCCGCCTCGCGTCGTCGCAGGCGCCACAGTTCCCGCGCGGCCAGGAGCGGCGCGAGCACGGCGACGGCGGCGACGAGATCGAGGGGGCCGCGCAGGGGGCACTGGGCCAGCAGCGTCAGGGCCTCGGCGAACCAGCGCGCGTCGAGCGGCAGGTCCGTGGGGACGTGGTAGGCCGCCAGGTGCACGAGGCCGGCCCCGACGAGCGCGGCCCCGAGCAGGCCGAGCGCGTTCCCGAGCGCAGGCGCGCGGCCACTTCCCCCTACGAGGCGGGGCAGCAGCGCCGTCGGCCTCGACCTACCGTGCATATTGGCGTACCCCCGCCTGATCGGTGTAGCATAGTCCTACACCCATTATCCTAAAGTCTTGGCTACAGGGACGCGCCACCGCCCGACGTAGGACAGGGGCCATGGACTTGGTCCGACCGTGACCGCCTGCCGAGAGTGCAAAACGGACCCATAGGCTTGCGGGGGTATGCGCCAGAGCGCGCCATCAGCCCCGCTACGAGCCGGCGTACTCCTGCCCTATCCATTATCGCCAGGATTATGGCTACTTGACGGCCTGTATCGCAGGATTGCGGAATTATGGCTACTTCGCGCACCCGCGATCAAGGCAGCCGCAAGCGGTAGATGCCGTCGCCGGTACCAGCCAGCAGGACGGGGCGCCGGCCGGGGAGGACGAGCAGGACCGTCACCACCCCGTCGCCGGGTCCCGGGCCGAGCCTCGTCCAGGGGCCGTAGGCGCGCGTCCCCTGTGTGGAGGTGTATGACGCCATGTAGGCGCCCATGCCCATGCTACCCATGAACAAGCGGCCCCCGGTCCCACCCGTCTTGCCCGTCGCGGCCAGGGCCATGCCGTGGACGGCGGGCGACAGGCCGCGCCCAACCCGCGCGAAGCCGCGCGTAGCGCCGGTCCAGACGGCGTACCCCGCGCCCATCGCGCCGGTGTAGAGGTTCCCGCGCAGCGCCAGCACGGCCTGCACGCTCGGGGGGGGCGGAGGGCCGGCGGGGACGCGCCAGCGACGCCCGCCGTCGGTGCTGAGGCGCAGCGCGTCGCGCCGGCCGGCCACCCCGGCGTAGATCGCCCCCGTCGCGGTGTCTCGCGCAAAGGCGGCGACGGCGCCGCCGGGGATGCGCGCTGCCTGCGCCCAGGAGCGTCCGCTGTCGGCCGAGCGGTAGATGCCCGTGTCCGACCCGGCCAGCACAGAGTCCCCAGGTGGCGCGTAGATAGCGGTCGAGTAGGTCCCGATGGCGCGCTCGCTACGGGTCCAGCGGCCGCCCGCGCGCGCGAGGCGGTAGACATAGCCGTCCTGGCAGGTCGCGAGCACGGCGTCCCCGCCGGACCCGGCGTTCGTCCTGCCCGTCAGGGCGGTCACGCCCCAGGCCTCGATACCCGGGCCGGGGAAGCCCTGGCCAAAGGGCCGCCACGTCCTGCCCTCGTCCGCGCTCGCCTCGACGCCCTGCGTAGTACCGGCGTAGAGTGTCCCCCAGGGCGCGCGCGCCATCTCATGCACGAGGGCACTGGGTCCCGTCGCGCGCGCCCAGGCGTAGGCAGGCCGCGCCGCCCGCGCGAAAACACGCGCCGGCGGCGCGGCCTGCCATGCGTGCAACGCCGCGCGCCCACCGATGATGATGGTCAGCGCCGCCACCGGGAGAACGGCCGCGACGACGGCGACCCACCCGGATAGGGTACGACGTCGTGGCGGCTTCTCCCTGCCGCTCGAAGTAGTCGGGAAGTTCGCGTCTATAGCCGCGGCGTCGGGATCTCGCTCGTTCAGGAGCGTCATGGTACGGTCGCGTGGGTCATTCAATGCTCTAGATTCGCTTTCGATAGCCTATGCGCCTGCTATCATCTTACCCCTATAGACCTATACAAGCCGAGGCATTGCGGCATGTGCCACGAGGGCAAGAAGTAATATACCGGGCGCAGGAACGGGCGCAGGAACGGGTATAGCCGCCGGTCCACAAGGCCGCGCCGAGGATATGCCCGTAGCGCGCGGGCCAGGTTACCGCGTCGCTCATCCGCGCGCCTCCCGCCCGTCCCCCCGAGGCCCGACTCGCTGGAGGGCGCGGCCGATGCCGGACGTCGACTATGCCATGAGCGCCTGCCCGCGCGCCGTCCCATCATACTCCATGGCGCGCGCCGTTTGTGCGGCCACCTCCTCACCGTGCAGCCGCGCGACCACATGCAGGGCCATGTCGATGCCGGCCGACACGCCGGCCGACGTGATGATGCGGCCCTCGTCGACCACGCGCGCCGTGTCAACCATCTCGACCGTGGGGTAGGCGTCGCGCATCCAGGCGATGCTGGCCCAGTGCGTGGTCGCCCTGCGCCCATCGAGCAGGCCGCGCTCGGCCAGCAAGAACGCGCCGGTGCAGACGCTCGTGGTCAGCTCGGCGCGGCCGTCCTGCGCCGCGATCCAGTCCAGGAGGCGCCTGTTGTGGATCGCGCGGCGCGTGCCGAACCCGCCGGGGACGACCAGGATGTCGAGCGGCGGGTGCTCGTCGATCGTCGTGTGCGGCTGGACCAGCAGGCCACCGCGGCAGGAGATGACGCGGTTCTCTTCGGCGATGGTGACGGCCGTGAAGAGGCGCGCGTCGTCGCTATCCTCTCCAATTGGGCGCGCGACCGAGAAGACCTCGAAGGGGCCGCAGAAGTCCAACACCTCTACGTCGTCGAAGATCAGGATGCCGACCGTCCGGCGCCGTGTGTCGTGCGTGCCCTCATGTTCATGCTCGCTCATAACTTGTCGCTCCCATCTGATCGTTATGTGGCCGCGGTAAGTAAAGATAACAGGTGGGAGGTCCGTCATGCCGGGGGCGAGGGAGCCTTCATACAATCTTCACACCTCGCGGGGCCTCGATCACTGGACATAAAGTCGGGCGGGCGGTTTACTGGAGGCATAGTACCACCGGAGATGACCATGACACGATCCATCCGCATCCTCGGCGCGACCCTCCTGCTTGCCCTGCTGCTGGTTGGCATGCCGGGCCTCGCGGTGGCGTGCGCCATCGACAGCACGGCCTCGCTCTCCGCCGACGGGGTGCGCGCCGCGCTCACGACGACAAGCCCCACCGACCCGGCGCACTGGGCCCGGTTCTCTTTCCCCCAATCCTTCGCCAGCGGCCGCGTTTTGCGCTTCGACGAGTCGCGCGCAGAGTTGGCGCGTACCCTGCCACCTGGTGTGGTGGATGCCCCCTACCGCTGGACCTTCGGCGACGGGGCCGTGACGCTCGGGCGCGAAGTGTCGCACCGCTACGCCCGTCCCGGTAGTTACCGGCTCGCGGTCTCGGGCTTCGACCAACGCTCCCGCCGCCTGTTCGAGTTCGACAACGCGATGGTGTACGTTGTTTCGCCCGACCAGGCGTTCGCAGCCAACCTGGGCTACTACGCCCTGCGCGCCCTCGACGTCGCGATGTCCGGCCTGCTGTGGGTGTTCGACGCGGCCCTGGTCCTCCTCGTGGCTTTCGTGCTGCTGGGCAGGCGCCGCGCGCGCGCGCGGCGCCTGTCGCAGTAAGGAGTCCTTGTGTCGCGCGACCCCTCGCTCATGTCGATCCTCGCCGATTGGTCGGCCGATCCGCAGGTTATCCTGGGATTGATCCTCGCCGGCGCGGTCTACCTCGCGGGGCTGCGCGAGTTGGGCCGCCGCGGCAAGCTCTGGCGCGTAGTGCGGCGACGCCACGCCCTCTCCTTCGCCCTCGGCCTGCTCGCCCTGGCGCTGGCCTTGCTGTCCCCGCTCGACACGCTCGACACGCGGCTCTTCAGCGTGCACATGGTGCAGCACCTGGTCTTGCTGGAGGTCGCGCCGCCGCTGCTCCTGCTCGGCAAGCCCATCCCGGCGCTGCTGGTAGGCCTGCCGCACGGCCTCGTTCGCAGGGTAGCGCGGGCGCACCGGCGCACCGCCTGGCTGCATCGGCTCACAGACTTCCTGACCTTGCCGCTGGTGGCGTGGCCGCTCTTCGTGGGCGACCTCCTGTTGTGGCACGCGCCCGCGCTCTACCAGGCCACCCTGGTGAACGTGGGCGTGCATCTGCTGGAGCATGTGTGCTTCCTGAGCACCGCGCTGCTGTTCTGGTGGGTGGTTGTCGAGCCGGCGCCCGGCCGGCCGCGCGTGCACATGGGTATGCGCCTGCTGCACAGCGTGGCGGCGATGCTGCCCATGAACCTGCTGGGCGCCGTCTACACCTTCTCCGGCGTCCTGTGGTACCCGTTCTACGCGACGCAGGGGACCCTGTGGGGCTGGGCTCCGCTCGACGACCAGCGGCTGGGCGGCATCATCATGTGGCTGCCGGGCAGCCTCGCTTTCATGGCGTCGGGCTCGGTCCTGTTCTTCGCCATGTTGGCCAACGACGAGCGGACGCGTGGCGGCGAGGACGACGACGCGGGGGGCGACGGACCGCTGACACGTCCGGTCCTATCGGCCGACACCGTGGCCTGATAGGCGCAAGGCCCCGGGATACAGTGTTTGGTGTATTCTGTTGCCATGGCGCCGGCGTTCGAGCTGGTTGCGTATGCCCGGACGACGACGACGACGACGACGACGACGACGACGACGACGAGGAACATGGCCTATGGAACCCGCTCTCTTATCCGTTGACGGCCGCCTCGACCACCAGGCGCTCGAGGCGGTGGTCGACCCGATCGTCGACGGCGAGGCGCCGGGGTGGCGCGTGACGCACGACGAGATCGGCCTGGAGATGGTGCGGCAGGGGCGCCGGGGTGCCAGCCTCATCGACGTGGTGGTCGCCGTCGAGGACCCCATGGCCCTGTTCACGCGCGGGCGCACGGAGTCGCCGCAGCGGGTGTGGGTGATCGTGCTCGAAGAGGAGGGCACGGGGCGGCGCGAGGTGGTCAAGTTCTTGCTCGTGGGCGGGAGCGACGACAACCCGATGTGGCTGCGTATCCGGCCCGACGCCAGTGTGCCGGTTGAGAGTTGACGACACCTCGCCACGATTCGCTGGCTCTCTCAACGAGTTGGTGAAACCAGGTCCGGTTTACAACCGTCACGATAGGGTCTATGATCCTTCTGGGCTCTGATTGTCACCAAATGGAGGAAACGACGTGACACCTTTGGGCCGCCCCCTCGCGGTGGGCGGTGACGGGGACAACTGCTGTTGCTTGGCCAAGGCCGGTGGCCGGCATGCTCGCGTAGAGTGTTTCCCATCCCCCGGGCGCGACCCGGTACGTCTCGTGCCAGATGCCGACGTCCCCACTGCCGGAGCCGACGCGCTTGTTGAACGCCACCCAGGCCGGCCAGTGCTCGTGGTCCTTGCCGCGCGCATACGCTTCCAGCTGCTCGAAGGAGCGCCAGTACTGCACGATCATCGTCGGGATCGGCGGCATAGTGTAGCCCAGGAATCCCGATTCTGGATGAGCCGACAGCTCGCGCAGCATACGCGGCATCGCCAGGAAGGCCGGCAGCCATTTGTGCGCCTTCCACGGCTTGTTGACGCGCATACCGATCAGGAAGACGACGAAATCGCCCTCGATGTCGGCCGTCATGCGCCCTTTGTAGATTTTGGTCACGGTATCTTCTCCTCTTTCGATCATGGGCCGGCGGTTGGCCGTAGTGTCGACGCCTATTCGCGCGTGGGGCCGGCTTGTTTGGCGACAAGTTCGGCGCAGCCCATCCCGTGGGCGCCTATTCGCGCGCGTGGAGCCGGCGCGGCGACGATCGGCGACGGGGCAGGCAGCGGCCAGCCACCAGATAGTCGGGACGGCGCCCCACCACGACCATGGGATCTTCGCCCATCCAGGGCGACGGCGGAGACGGCATGCGCGCCGAGCCATGGCGGTGGCAGCGGCCCCCGGGCCTGCCGAGGACGCCCGCGGCGTGCGAGGCGACGCCTATGCCCCAGCCGAACGTGGGCCAGAGGACCCAAAGGTCGCCGGGCGCTGTGAGCAGGTTGGCGATCAGCAGCGCGGCGCACACGAGGAGATAGGTCCCCGCGTGCGCCATGAAGCCGCGCAGTTCGTCCCGCCGCGCGGCCACCTCCCGCTCATATAATGGGTCGAGCGCCACCCGATTCATCCCGTGGCCGTGGCCGTGGCCGTAGCCGTGGCCGTAGCCGTACTCGTCCATGCCCACGCTCCTCCCCCCTCCCCCTTCTCCCCTTCTTCTCTCTGCGTCTATATAGTAGTTTCGTCTTCTATAAGACTAGTCTACTATGGGACGTTACTACTATAATGCACGCAGGGGGCGCGAATGTCAAGAGGGGACAAGACGGGGACAAGACGAGGACAAGACGAGGACAAGAAGGGGAGGGGATGCCATGTCGCTGCCGCACGCCATCCTGGGCTTCCTGCAGCAGGGGCCGCTGACCGGCTATGAGCTCAAGACGCAGAGCTTCGACGTCTCGGTGGCCAACTTCTGGCCGGCGGACCAGGCGCAGATCTACCGCACGCTCGATCGGCTGGAGGAGCAGGGCTGGGCCACGAGCCGCGTGGAGGTGCAGCGCGACCGGCCAAACCGCAAGGTCTATAGCGTCACGGAGGCGGGACGCGCCGAGTTGGCGCGCTGGCTGTCCACGTCGCAGCCGCTCCCGGTCCACCGTGAGCCGTTCCTGGTACAGCTCTACTTCGCCGCCGGGCTCGCGGACGAGACGATCCTCTCCCTGTTGCGAGGGCAGGTCGAGGCGCACGAAGCGCAGCTGCGCGCCTACCGGGAGACGCCGCTGCCGACGCCCGAGGAGTGCGGCCCGGACGGCGAGCGCGTCGCGACCCTGGTGGGGCTCACCCTCGAGCTCGGGCTGCGCAGCGAGGAGATGTACTTGGCATGGCTGCGCGACGCTGGCGAGCGCGTCCGCCGCCTCCTTGACAAGCGCGGCCTCGCGCCTTTATAGTGATAACATTTCTCATGTGAGAGCAGTTATCGGTAATCCGGGGGAAGGCGTGGCGGAGAATCTGTTGGACGAGGCGGCGCGGCGGCTGGAGGAGCACGGCCACCGCGCGACGCCGCAGCGTCTGGCCGTCGTGGCGGCATTGCAGGCCCAAAGCCACTATGTGACGGCGCGAGATCTGCACGCGGCGCTGTTGCAGGCGCAGCCGCGGCCGCCCCTGGGCCTCGCCACGGTCTATCGCACGCTCGAGGTGCTCGTCGATTGTGGCCTGGCCGAGCCGTTCCCGCAGCCGAGCAACGAGATGCGCTACGCCTTCTGCTCGGCGCGCCACCATCACCACCTCGTGTGCAACAGTTGCGGCCTCGTCGCCGAGGTGCCGGGCTGCGCGCTGCGCGCGGTCGAGCGCGACCTGGAGCGGCGGAGCCATTTCGCCATCAGCGACCACGCCCTGACTTTTTTCGGCGCCTGCCAGGATTGCCAGGACGGCTAGGGCGTCGCCCCCGGTACCCCCGGCCGCGCACAATGAGGCTCGTGCGCGCAAGGGTGGGGATAGTTCTACGACATCCGCGAGAGGAAGCGAGAGGAAGGGCGATGCCGGTTACGACGACAAGGATAGGGCGCGGCCGGACGGGCGCAGCGTTCAGGGTCTGTGAAGAGTTGCCCGAGCCTCTTCTCGCCCCCTCCGGGGGGACCCGGGGAGATGGCTCCCCCCAGACCCCCGCCATCCACGAGGCGCGCGGACAGACGACCAGACGGGCCTGGGCGCCTAGACGACTCACAGACCTTGGCGCGGCGCTGGCGGGGCTAGGGACTCTCCTCGCCGCAACGGTCGCGGTCGCCAGCCCGTGGACAGCGTGGACAGCGTGGACAGCGTGGACGACGCGGACCACGCACGCGGCGCCCCTGACGCCGTACGGGGTGGCGACGGGCCGCGCGCCGCGCGTCGTCCGCGCGGTGGCGGCCGAAAACTTCTACGCCGATGTGGTCAGGCAGCTCGGCGGGAGCCACGTGACGGTCGTGGGCATCATCAGCAACCCCTCGACCGACCCGCACACCTACGAGTCGAGCACGGCCGACGCTGAGGCCGTCTCCGCGGCCGGCCTCGTGGTGCGCAACGGGCTCGGCTACGACGCCTTCATGCAGAAGCTCGAGGCGGCCTCGCCCAGGGCGGGGCGGACGACGATCGACGTCGGCGCGGCGCTCGGCTACAAGACCGGGGACAATCCGCATCTGTGGTACGACCCGGCCACGATGCCGCGCGTCGCCGCCCTCGTCGGAGCCCAGCTTGCCCGGCTCGACCCGGCCGACAAAGCCACCTTCGCGGCCAATCTGCGCCGCTTCGACGCCTCGCTCACGCCCTGGATACGCCACGTCGCCGCCCTGCGCGCGCGCTATCGGGGCGCGCCGGTGGCGGTGACCGAGCCGGTCTTCGGCTACGCCGCGCGGGCGATCGGGCTCACCGTCGCGACCCCGCTCAGCTTCCAACTCGCGGTACAGGAGGGCAACGACCCTTCGCCGCAGGACGTGCAGGCCGAGAAGAATCTACTCTCCGGCAATAGGGTCAAGGTTTTCCTGTACAATCAGCAGGCGGTCGAGCCGCTCACGGTGCAGTTGCTGGCCCTGGCGCGGGCGCGCCGCATCCCCATCGTGGGCGTCTACGAGTCGATGCCCCCTGCGAAGACCTATCAGACCTGGATGGAGGCCGAGATAGGAGCCCTCGACAGGGCGCTCGGTCGCGGCATTTCGACCGAGAAGATCGCGTAGCCATGGATCATCTCACCCCCCTGTCCGGCCCCTTATCCGCTGGCCCGCCGGTCCTGGCCCTCGAGGGCGTGGTTGTGAGCCGGAGTGGGCGGACGGTGCTGCGCGACGTGGATCTCGACGTGCAGGCCGGCGAGTTCATCGGCGTGATCGGGGCCAACGGCGCCGGCAAGACCACGCTCCTACGCGTGATCCTGGGGCTGTTGCCGGTCGATAGTGGGCGCGTCAGCGTGCTCGGCCGGCCCATCCGCCGCGGCAACAGGTTTGTTGGCTATGTCCCGCAGAAGGCGCGGCTCGACCCCGACACGCCCCTGCGCGGGCGCGACCTCGTGGCCCTCGGCATCGACGGCGAGCGCTGGGGGCTGCCGCTCCCTACCAAGGGGCGGCGCGCGCGCGTAGACGAGGCCCTGCACGCCGTCGACGCGTTGGCCTACGCCGACGCCCCGGTCGGCCGCCTCTCGGGGGGCGAGCAGCAGCGCCTGTTCATCGCGCAGGCGCTGCTGACCGACCCGCGCATCCTCCTGCTCGACGAGCCGCTCTCCAATCTGGACCTGCGCAGCGCGGGCGAGGTGGTGCAACTGGTGGCGCGCGTCGGGCGCGAGCGCGGCGTGGCGGTGCTGCTCGTCGCGCACGACATGAACCCGCTGCTCCCCGTGATGGACCGCGTGCTCTACCTGGCGGAGGGGCGCTCGGCCATCGGGCCGGTCGACGATGTCGTGCAGGGCGACGTGCTGGCCCAGCTCTACGGCTACCCAGTCGACGTGCTGCGCGTGCGCGGGCGCGTCATCGTCGTGGCGGGCGACGGGATCGTCGGCGCAGGCGGCCCGTGCGAGACCGGTGACTGCGGCGAGGCCGCCCCGCCCGCCCTGCCCGCCCTGTCCGCGCGCACGCTGTTCGGCGACGGGGCGCGGCGATGAACCTAGCGGGCCTGCTGCGGGGGCTGTTCCCGCCCGAGATGCTGCAGAACGATCAGGTGACGAACGCCCTGCTGGCGGGCGCCATCGTGGCGGTTGTCTCGGCGGCGCTGGGTTACTTCGTGGTGCTGCGCGGGCTCTCCTTCGCCGGGCACGCCGTGACCGACATCGGCCTCACGGGCGGGGCCGGCGCCATCCTGCTGGGACTCAACGCACTGTGGGGGTTGCTGGCCGCGGGCGTGCTCGCCGCCGTGGGGGTCGACCTCCTGGCGGGGGACGCCGACGGAGGTGGGACGCGCGAGCGCGACGTGGCGACGGGGGTGGTCCTGGCGCTGGCGCTCGGCATCGGCGCCCTGTTCCTCTACGCCAGCACGCGCTACGTCAGCGAACCGGCGACGCTGCTCTTCGGGTCGGTCTTCGCGGTCGACCCGGGGATCACACGCGCGATGGCGGTCGCCGGTGTGCTGTGTCTGGCCGCGCTGGCCGCGCTGTACAGGCCGCTGCTCTTCATCTCGGTCAGCCCCGAGACAGCGGCGGCGCGCGGGGTTCCCGTGCGCGCCGTCGGGCTGCTCTTCATCGTCGCCATGGCGGTCGGCGTGGCCGAGGCCGCGCAGGTGGTCGGCGCGCTCCTCTCCACGGCGTTGCTGATCGGGCCGGCCGCGGCGGCGACCTACCTCACGGCGCGCCCGGGGCTGGCCATCTTGCTGGCGGCGACGCTCGGCGTGCTGGAGACGTGGGCGGGCATCGTGCTGGCTTACGACAGCTACACCTGGCCGCCCGGCGGGAAGGGCTGGCCGGCCAGCTTCTTCATCACGATGCTCGCGCTCGGGGTGTACCTGCTGGCGCGCCTCCGAGGCACGGGTAAGGACAGGGGCAGAGGCCGTTCGGCGCGCCGGGCGGCGCGATCCGTGTGACATATTCGCGGCATATTCGTAGCACATTGTTGATATCTGCCCGATGTCGCTTGACAAGGACGGCGCGGCGCACTATGCTCTGCACAGTCGGGACTGATCAGCGCGATTGAGGAGGAAGGGATGCAGTTCTACAGCGTACAGACGAAGGAATCGGTCGAGGTGGCCGAAGATCAGATCGAATACGTCACGATGAGCAACGGGCGCAAGGCCGCGAAGGCCAACGTGGAGAAGGACGGCAAGACGCTGAAGCTCTTCAAGTTCTTGCCCTCGGATAGCGCGGCCAAGGCGCCCGCAGCGGGCGCCGAGTCCGGCGCAAAGGCGGCCGCCAAGAAGTCCGGCGCGAAGGCGGGCGCCAAGAAGTAGGGAGGCTGCCCGCTCTGCCCTTGCCCCGGGGCGAGGGCGGGGCGGGCAGGTAGATCACCATGTCGCAACGTTTACCCGCCCTGTTCCAGCCCGACATGTTCTCTCAGGCGTACATGCAGAACGCGCTCCTGACCGGGACGATTGTAGCCGTGCTGGCCGGGCTCGTGGGCTTTTTCGTGGTGCTGCGCGGGGCTTCTTTCGCCGCGCACTCGCTGGCGCAGATCGGCTTCGCCGGGGCCACGGGCGCGGTCCTGCTGGCCCTCGATCCGCTGTGGGGCCTTGTCACTTTCGCCGTGGCCGGGGCCGTTGGGATCGGGTTACTGGGCGCGCGTGAGCACGGGCGCGATGTCGCGACGGCGCTGGCGCTGGTGGCGTCGCTCGGCCTCGGCGCCCTGTTCCTGGCCCTCAACAGCACTTTCGCCACTGAGGCGTTCAGCTTGTTGTTCGGCAGCATTGTCGGCATCAGCCGCACTCAGGTATGGCAGACCGGGCTGTTGGCGCTGGGCTGTGTCCTGGCGCTGGCCGCGCTCTACCGGCCGCTGCTCTTTTCCTCGTTGAGCCCCGAGGGGGCGGCGGCGCGCGGGGTGCCGGTGCGTCTGCTGGGTGTGCTCTTCCTCGTCGTGGTCGGGGTGGCCGCGGCGGTGACGGTCCCGGTCGCGGGGACGCTCCTGATCTTCGCCCTGATGGTCGGGCCAGCCGGAGCGGCGCTGAGCATGGCGCGGCGGCCGGCCACGGCGCTGCCGCTCTCGGTCCTCCTGGCCCTGATCGCCACATGGTCGGGCATGGCGCTGGCCTACGACACGGGCTGGCCGGTGGGCTTCTTCATCGCCGCGATCGTGGCCGTGTTCTATCTCAGCGCCCGCCTCGCCGGTCCACGTCTGCAGCGCCGCCGCTCACTCGCCGGTCGCGCCGTTGGTGAGCTCGCGTAGGATGTCGGCGTGGCCGCAGTACCGCGCCAGCTCGCGGATCGTGTGGTTGTAGATCCACCGTAGCGTTTTGGGCTGACCCTGCCCATACGCCGCGCCGTGTCGTCGAGAGCGTGGCGCGCCACGGCGCGGTCATACGCCGCCATACGCCGCCGCTTCCGCGCGATAGGCTGCCGCGAGCGATGCCACGGTCTCGCCCGGCTCGATCCGCCACGTCGCCCTCGGGTCAAACTCCGCGGCGGGCAGGGTCTCCTCTCCACGTCCATGCAGTGCTTGACGATGCCGAGCAGCGTGGTCGCGGACGGGAGCAGGCGACGCGTCGCCTGCTCCGTGTCCAGTCCGTCGAGCTTCCAGAGCAGCGCGGCGCGTTGGCTGTTGAGGAACCCTTGGAGTGTTTCGCGCTCGGGGGCGTGGCGCGGGGGGCGCGGGCGCGGGTCGTCCTCCATGGACTACTACTACTTGGTGACGAACGCCGGGCCGGTCATGCCGGCGATGCAGGCGGCGTCGGGACTGTGCGAGGGGTCGTCCACGAAGGCGTTGGTGATGCGGTAGGGGCACGCATTGGTGAGGAAGACGCCGTGCCCGGTGCCGGGGAACTGGTAGAAGTAGCCGTGGCTCAGGTCCCTGGCCACGGCCTGGCTGTGCGCGGGCGGCGTGATCGGGTCGTATTGGCCCGAGAGGACCAGCGTCGGGATGGCGCTGCGCACGGGCCTCTTCTGGGCCGGCGACACGCTCTTGACGTTCCAGATGCCGCACTGGCTGAGCTCGCCCAGGTTGCCGGTCAACTGGTCTGACCGCAGGGCCGGGGGTAGGATGCGCGACGCCGTTTCGATGTTGCCCTTGTTGGTGAAAGGCGCGTCCTCGCTGCACTCCACCGAGTAGTACATGCCCAAGCTAACACTGTCGTCGAACTCCACCAGCCCGTAGGCCTTCGCCGCGAGCGCGTCGTTCCCGCGCCGCACGTCGTCGATCATCTTGGGCAGCGTGGGGATGAGCGTGGTGACGTAGAGGGACTGGAACAGGAGGTTGGTCAGCCCGTTGCCGTTGAGCAGCGCCGTGTAGCTCTTGCCCGTATCGGAGGAGGTGACGCGGAAGGAGACGGGCTTGCTGTTTAGGCGGGTCACGAGCGCGTAGAAGGTTTGATCGAGGCGCGGGTAGGCCTTGTTGCACGCCGCGTCGGCGGTGCAGCCCGCGAAGAGCGTGTCGAAGGATCGCTTGAGGCTGAGCATGGGGTCGCTGAAGTTGTCGCTCTGCGGCTCCACGACCGAGTCGAGCACGACGCTGCGGAGGCCCTGGGGGTACAGGCGCATGGTGGTCAGGGCCAGCCGTGTACCGTACGAAACGCCGTACAGGTTCATCGAGGCGTAGCCGAGCGCCTTGCGCAGGTCGGCCACGTCGGCCGCGTCGTCTGGGGTGGTGTAGGCGTTGAGGTCGATGCCCGCGCGGACCAGGCGGTCGTGGCAGGCCCGCCCGCCTTGTGTCTCGAGGGCCACCTGCTGCTTGGCGCTAAGGTTCTGATCAAGGGTCGTGTACTGCAGCTTCGTCAGCTCGGTGCAGGCGAGCGACGGCTGCGAGTAGCCGGTGCCGCGCTGGTCGATCAGGATGAAGTCGTGGCTCCCCGCGATGACGGGGAGGCCCTGCGCGTCGATGGACGGCCCCAACTGCCCGACGATGGCGCCGCCCGGACCGCCCTGTAGGAAAACGACGGGGTCGGGCGCCCGCGTGGGGGCGGGGCTCTTGAAGACGGCGACGGCCAGCCGGACGGTGTGGCCCGCCGCCGCGACGTGGCCGGCCGCCAGGGCGGCGCGATTCTCGGGGACGACGAGGAAGCCGCAGCGCACGTCGCGCCCTGCAACGATGCCCTTGCCGAGCTTGAAGGGGCACGCGGTGACCTGGAAGCGCGGCTGGTACGCGGTTGCGTGAGCCGCGCGGGCCTGGGTACGCGGGGGCAGCGCGGCGGCACCCAACAGGGCGGCGGCGGCGAGGGTTGTCTTGACAATGGCCGGCAAGGGATGATGCTTTGTGTGCACGCCTGGGTCCTCTCGATTGCGATGCGCAATGTGTCATTAGGGCAGCTTGCGGCCGGCATGATGCGGGCGCGAGCCAGGGGATGCTAAGAAAGTATACGTGTTTTCCGCCTTGCGCGCCGTCCAAATTTGGGGCTACGCAAGGTCTGTGCATTGTCGGGGGGCCGAGCCCGTCTGCTCGCACGCGTCGTGGATGGCGGGGGTCTGGGGGGAGCCATCTCCCGGGGTTCCCCCGAAGGCGCGCCCCAACGTCGGCCGCAGTGGGGACCCCACGAAGTGGGGAGTGGCCAGGTAGCCAGGGGCGGAGGGGGCGAGAAGAGAGGGGCGAGAGGGGCGTCGTCGACTTGTCACGAGCCCTACGGGGCTATGTGCGGGGGCGCACCTCATAGGCGCAGACGTGTGCGCCAGCGAGGCGGTGCGCGATGCGCGCGACGTCGGCGTCGGGCAGCGCCTCTTGCAGGAAGGCCAACTCGCTGCTGCAGGCGAGCCCGTAGCGCTGGGCCACGCTGAGCACGGCGCAATTGTGCTCGGTGATGACGAACGTGCCGTCGTCCCGCGCGGCGAAGTCGGCGAGGTAGCCGTCTTCGTCGAGGATCTGGGCGACCACACGGACCTGTTCGGCGAAGGGTAGCCCAACTGCGCGCGCGCGGCAGCCCGCGAGGCGGCGCCGGGCGCGACGGTCGAAGACGCGCGTCAGCAACTCCGGGTCCTCGTCCTCGACGTACTGGAGCAGCTCGTTGGTCAGTTCGGCGTAGGCGCGCGGGAAGAGGGCGTCGCCGGCCGGGGTCAGCGTGTAGAGGCGCCTGGGGCGGCCAGGGCCGTCGCGCCGCTCCCTGTACGTCACTAGCCCGTCGCGCTCGAGCGCGGTCAGGTGCTGCCGCGCCCCGCTGAGCGTGATGCCGGCCACGGCGGCGAGATCCTCGGCGCCGGCCTCGCCGCCCATCTTCAGATGGCGCAGGATGATCTGCCAGGTCGTGGGCAGGGCGGCCAGGGCGGGCGATAGCGTCGGATTCATCACATCTCTTGCGTGTCTTGCGCGTCTTGCACCGGGTTGGAGCCTACCCACAGTATACGTTCCCCGCCTGTTTCGCCAATAAAAACAGTAAAAACTTGTTTTACCTCCCGAAGAGGTGTATGATCTGGGCAACCGGCCGTTGCTGGCCTGGGCGCGTGGGCCTGACCCTGAAGGGAAAGAGGACAGAGAGGGGCCTCTGCAGGGTCGGCGCGGATGACAGGGCCACGGCGCCAGGGCCGCGAGATAGCGCGTCGGGCGACAGACGCAAGCGCGGCGTGGGCAAGCACATAGTAAGCGAGGAGGACGACGATGGAAGCACAGGAACGGCATGTAGCCCTCATCACCGGCGCGTCGCGCGGGCTCGGACTCGCCCTGGCGCGCGCCCTGGCCGAGCGTGGCTGGACGTTGATCCTCGACGCGCGCGACGGAGCAGCCCTGGAGAGGGCAAGTCGGGGGTTCGCGCGGCACACAGGGGTCGTGGCGCTGCCCGGCGACGTCGCGGACGCGGGGCATCGCGCCGCCCTCGTCGCGGCCGTGCGCGCGGCGGGTGGACTCGACTTGCTCGTGAACAACGCCAGCGCGCTGGGGCCGAGCCCGCTGCCGGCGCTGCTGGCCTACCCGACCGACGCGCTCACCGCCGTCTATCAGACGAACGTCATCGCGCCGCTCGCTCTGCTGCAGGAGGTCGCGCCCCTGCTGAAGCCGGGGGCCCGCGTCATCAACATGAGCAGCGACGCCGCGGTCGAGGCGTACGCGGGCTGGGGCGGCTACGGCTCGAGCAAGGCATCGCTCGACCACCTCTCACGGGTCCTCGCGGTCGAGAACCCCGGCCTGCGCGTCTACGCCGTCGACCCCGGCGACATGCGCACCCAGATGCACCAGGAGGCCTTCCCCGGCGAGGACATCTCCGATCGGCCGCCGCCCGAGGAGAGCGTGCCCGGCCTCCTGCGCCTGATAGAGGGCGACCTGCCGGGCGGGCGCTACAAGGCGCGGGAGATCGATCGTCGATAGTCCGGGGCCGTGTGCAGTGGCAGCAGGGATGAGGAGATAGCTTGATGGATACCTGGATTTGTGTCACGTGCGGGACGGGGTTCCCGCCGGGCGGCGCCCCCCCGGACGCTTGCCCGATCTGCCAGGACGAGCGGCAATATGTCGGGCGCCAGGGGCGCATGTACAGCTACCCCAACCTGATCCCGCTCCCGGCCGCGGAGGTGCGCCGCATCGGCGTGGCCTCGGCGCGCTACCCCTTCGACCGCATCTACGGCGCGTGGGTCGACGCTGTCGTCGAGAGCGACGCCAGGGGGGTCGTCGCGCGGTCGGTGGAGCGGTATGCCAGGGCCGTGGACGGACCGGGCGCGGACCCGGGCTCGGCGAAGTAATAGACAAAGGGAGGGGACGCCGCCTTTTCGCGCTGACCGCGTTGTACCCACTGCCCGGTAGATACGGACAGGCCGCCACCCATGCGAAGAAGTGGCATGGGCTCAGACAAAGGAGGGCCACATGGCCGCCGAGATAACTACCAATATGGTCGCCGCAGGAACCGAGTCGCATGCGCATCTTCCGTCGGGGCAGACGACGGGGGAGGCCGGATCGCTGGACTTCGCGCTGCCACCACACCTGGAAGCCGGCGAGCCGCCGGAGGCGCGCGGCCTGGCGCGCGACGGGGTGCGGCTGATGGCTTCTTATCGCTCCGATGACCGCATCGTCCATCACGCTTTCCGCGACCTGCCCGACCTGCTCGCGCCTGGCGACATTCTCGTCGTCAACACGAGTGGGACCATGAACGCCGCCCTGCGCGCCACCCGCCGCGACGGGACCGCCGTCGAGCTGCGCCTCTCGACGCGCCTGCCGGCCGACCTCTGGATCGTCGAGCCGCGCCGGCCGGAGGGGGCGGAGGGGGGCGGGGGCGCGGGCGGGGGCGCGACCAAGCGCTTGACGCTGCCCGTCGCGGCGGGGGGTGAAACGCTCCTGCTGCCGGGCGGGGGCGTGGCCACGTTGCACGCGCCCTACCACCACGACCGCGCCGCGCTCCGGGACGGCGCGGCGGGCCGGCTGTGGATCGCCACGCTCGATTTGCCGTGCCCGCTCGCAGACTACCTCGCCACGCACGGCTTCCCCATCCGCTACGGCTACGTCCGGGAGGGCTGGCCTCTCTCGTATTACCAGACGGTCTACGCCACCGAGGAGGGCAGCGCCGAGATGCCCTCCGCCGGCCGCGCCTTCACGCCCGAGGGGCTGACGCGCCTCGTCGCGCGCGGGGTCGTGGTGGCCCCGCTGCTGCTGCACACCGGCGTGGCCAGCCCCGAGGAACACGAGCCGCCCTACGAGGAGTACTACCGCGTGCCCCTCGAGACGGCGCGCCTGGTCAACGCCGCGCGGCGCGCGGGCAGGAGAGTTGTGGCGGTGGGCACGACGGTGGTGCGCGCCCTGGAAACGGTGACCGACGAGGATAGAGTCGTCCACCCGGGAGAGGGTTGGACCCAACTCGTGGTGACGCCCGCGCGTGGTCTGCGGGCCGTCAGCGCCCTGCTGACGGGGCTGCACGAGCCGCGCTCGTCGCACCTGGCCATGCTCGAGGCCTTGGCCGGCCGAGCGCACCTCGCGCACACCTATGCCGAGGCGCTGCGCGAGGGCTACCTGTGGCACGAGTTCGGGGACCTGCACTTGATCCTGTAGTCGAAAGTCGGGCGTGACCGCCACGCTCCCCGTGTTCATCGCCGGTTGGGCGCTGATGAATCTCCTCGTCATCAGCCCCCTGGGTAGAGCGACGGCATGCGCCGGCGCGCCGGCGGTGCGGGCGGTGGCCCTGGCGCTGGCGCTGGCGCGCACGCCCAACCTCTCCCTCCCCGTCGCCCGCTACCCGGCCACCATCGGTGGCGCTCCCGCGATGATCTTGGGCGGCCTGCCGGGTTCGCCGGGTTCGCCGGATTTTGGGCTGGAGATTGTCGTGGCGTATGGGGGCGTCGTGTATGGGCTCTTCACCTTCGGCAGCGGCGGGAGCCTGGACGGTTACCCAACCCTGATATCCGACCAGCAACAGGCCCTCTCCGGCCTATTCGCCAATTACAATCTTGCCGTCGCGACACAGTACGGGGTACCCGTCTACACCGTTGTGCTCTACGGCGCGCGCATCCGCAGTGCCCGCGACACTTTGCGGCTAGGCTCGCTCACGTTCACGGTGCAGAACATCCTCGTGGGGCGGGAGGACGGGGACGCCACGCTGCGACGGCTGCACGAGAAGGCGGCGCGCGGGGAGCCGTTCACCCCGGGGGATCGCATCGATCTGGTGCTGTCGCCGCTGATGCGGCATCGCCGCCCCTTGAACAGCGTCCTGCCCGACGCGGTCGAGTTGTCGAACCACTTGCCCGAGGGGCAACAAGGGCCGGCGGCCGCAGCGCTGATCGGATTGACGTATTATTATATTGACTAGTTTGTGGTAAAGGCGCTATTGGAGGACCTGAGCATGGCAAACCCACTACAGACTCTGATCGCGGAGCGCGAGGCCGAGGCTGAAGCTAGGGGCGAGGCGCGGGGTGAGGCGCGGGGCGAGCGTCTGGCGCTACGCAAGGTGTTACAAGCGCGCTTCGGACCCCTGCCGGACCCCGTGGAGCGGCGCATCGCGGCTGCAGACGCGCGGGAGTTGGAGGTTCTGCTCGACTCTGCCGCTGTCGTCGAGAGCGTCGACGACCTGTAAAGCGCATGGCTACGTTTTCGGCCATCGAGGTGCGCGACCTGCGTAAGACTTACGTGATCCCCGAGCGCGAGGCAGGGCTGCGCGCCTCCGTACGCAGCCTGGTGCGCCGTCGCTCCAAGGAGGTCAGGGCGGTCGACGGCGTCGCCTTCGACATCGCGCCGGGCGAGGTGGTCGGCTTCCTGGGTCCCAACGGCGCGGGCAAGACGACCACGCTCAAGATGCTCTCGGGGCTGCTGTACCCGACGGAGGGCGAGGCGCGCGTGCTTGGTCACCGGCCCGAGCGGCGCGAGAAGGCGTTCCTGCGCCAGATCACGCTCGTGATGGGCAATCGTAACCAGCTGCAGTGGGACATCCCGGCGCTGGACTCGTTCGAGCTGAACCGGGCCATCTATCGCATCCCCGAGGCCCAATTCAAGCGCGCGCGCGACGAGTACATCGAGCTGCTGGACCTGGGGGACCTGGTGCGCAAGCCGGTGCGCAACTTGTCCCTGGGCGAGCGCATGAAGATGGAGATCGTGGCCGCGCTGCTGCACCAGCCGCGCGTGCTGTTCCTGGACGAGCCGACCATTGGGCTCGACGTGGCGATGCAGCGCCGTATCCGCACGTTCATCGCGGAGTACAATCGCCGCAACGCGGCGACCGTGCTGCTGACCAGCCACTACATGGCCGACGTGGAGGCGCTCTGCCGCCGCGTCATCGTGATCCACCACGGCCAGATCCTGTTCGACGGCTCCCTGAGCGCGTTGGTCGGCCAGTTCGCGGCCTACAAGACGATCGGCGTCACCCTCGACGACACAGGGGTCGACCTGAGCGCGTACGGCGAGGTGACCGCCCGCGAGGACGGGCGCGTGCTGCTGCGCGTGCCCAAGGCCGACACGTCGCGCATCACGGCGCGCCTGCTGGCCGATCTGCCGGTGCTGGACCTGACCGTGGAGGAGCCGCCGATCGAGGACGTCATCGAGCGCGTCTTCACCCAGGGGGGGCCGGTATGAGGGCGCCCCTCAACTCATCCCCGCCCTCGTCCCCGGCGCCGCGCGAGCCGGGCCGTTCGTCCCCCGATGGGCGGTTCGGCGTGGGCGACTATCTCCGTTTCTACCTCGTGACCATGAAGATGGCGGTGATCGCGCAGTTCCAGTACCGCGCGTCGAACTACTTCTACATGGTCGGCATGATCGCTGAGCCGGTCATCTACCTCGTGGTGTGGTCCAGCATCGCGCGAACGCACGGCGGCAGCGTGGGCGGCTACACGGCGGGCGGGTTCGCGGCCTACTACATCGTGTGGACGCTGGTGCGCAACATGAACATCGTGTTTACCCCGTACGGCTGGGAGTACCGCATCCAGCACGGCGAGTTCTCGGCGTCGCTGCTGCGTCCGGTCCACCCGATACACTACGACCTGGCCTATTTCGCGGGCTGGAAGGTGGTCGTGATCGTCTTGTGGCTGCCGCTGGCCGCGCTGCTCTCGCTGGCCTTCCACCCGGCGCTGCGCCCGACCCTCCTGGACGTGTCCGTGTTCGCCGTGGCGATCTGGGGCGCTTATCTGATACGGTCCGTGCTCCTGTGGGTGCTGGGCCTGGTTACCTTCTGGACGACGCGGGTCAGCGCGGTCTTCGAGCTGTACTTCGCGGCCGAGTTGGTGCTCTCCGGCCGGCTGGTACCGCTCTCCCTGCTGCCCCCGTGGGCGCGCGGGGTGGCCGCCGTCCTGCCGTTCCAGTGGACGTTCGGCTTCCCGATCGAAGCTCTCGTCGGCCGGCTCCCCGCGCGGCAGCTGCTGTTCGGGCTGGCGATGCAGGCCTTGTGGGTGTCCATCGGCGGCGCCCTGGTCGCCCTGCTGTGGCGCGCGAGCGTGCGCAAGTATTCGGCTGTCGGGACATGACCACGGTCGTTGGCCTGCGACGTCAGTCGCAGGCAATGGGGATGTCCTCATGAATGCGCTGCGACTCGTCTGGATCTACTTCCGCGTCGGCGCGATGAACGAGTTGCAGTATCGCGTCAACTTCTTCGTGCAGCTCTTGCAGTCGCTCGTGGCGCTGGGGACGGGCCTGATCGGCCTGTGGCTGATCTTCAGTCACACGGCCACGCTCGACGGCTGGACGCCGGGCGAACTGCTGGCCTTGACGGGGGTACACATCCTGATGGGCGGGGTGATCGCCACGGCCATCCAGCCGAACATGGAGCGGCTGATGGGCGACATCCAGCAGGGCACGCTGGACTACGCGCTCACCAAGCCCGAGGACGCCCAACTGATGGTGAGTGTGCGCGAGATCCGCATCTGGCAGACCGTGGACATCGCGACGGGCTTGGCCGTCGTGGTGTTCGCGGCGCTGCGCCTGCAGACGCGTATCGGGGCCGGGCAGGCGCTGGCCTTCCTGCTCGTCCTGCTGCTGGGCGGGCTGATGATCTACAGCTTTTTCCTGATGCTGACTACCGTGGCCTTCTGGGTCGTGCGCGTCGACGAGATGGTCAACCTGTTCCAGGGCGTCTACGCGGCAGGCCGCTATCCGGTGGGCATCTATCCGGGCTGGCTGCGCGCCGGCCTGACCTTCCTGGTCCCCGTCGCGTTCGCCGTGACGGTCCCAGCCGAGGCGCTGACGGGGCGGCTGACGGTGCCGACGCTGCTGGGAGCGGTGGCCCTGACCGCGGCGCTGTTGGCGCTGGCCCGGCTGGTCTGGCGGCTGGGCCTGCAGCGCTACTCCGGCGCATCGGCATGACCTCATTTATTCCTGGTGGCGTTGAATGGGCGCATTGCCGCCCATCTACAGGGCGCAGCTCGAGACGACCGTGGTCATGCGGCCACCTACTTCGTCGATTGGTCTTTAACGGCAGCGTCGATGGCCTTAGCCAGGGTTTGATAGGAAGGTTCAGCGAAGCCATTGTTGGAGTAGCGGACCACACCGTTCTTATCCAGGATGTAGATGCTGGGATAGCCACTCACGCCGTACTGATTGACCGTCGTGAAGTCGGGGTCAATCAGGATTGGATGCTGAACGGCAAACGTGCTTTTGAACCACGAGATGTCGTCTTTAGTCACCGGATAAGTCGACCCTGTGGCTTCGTGAGTTTTATCGTAAGGGCTAGCTAGGATCGAGAGCGATTGTAGTCTCTTCGAGGCGTAGGACTTATCCAACTGGTTGAGGATCGGCGCCTCATGCTGGCAGTGCGGGCACCACACGGCGAAGTACTCGAGCAGCACGGGGCGCCCGCGCAGGGCGGAGAGCTTGTATCGCTTGCCATCGACCGTGGCGAGATTGAAGTCGGGCGCGGCCTTTCCGACGGCCAGCGGAGCGCCCGGGTTAAGTTTAGTATCGTTGGCGGTCAGGCCGGCGGCCGAACTGTTGGACCCATGCAGGGCAAAGGCCCCGACGATGATGACCACGACGACGACAGCCGTGACCACGCCGATAATGATGCCGAGGCGACGGCGCCTGGCCGCTTGCTCCTGCGCCGCGCGCTGTCGCGCTCGCCGGCCCGTCGCGCGGGCGCGCTCCTCGCGCGCCGTTTCGGCCGTGAATGTGCCCGCGACTGTCGCACGATCGACGATGCCGGCGCCGTTCGCGCGGGCGCGTCCGTTTGCCCCGTTTGCCCCGTTTGCCCCGTTTGCCCCGGGTTGTGTCCTACCTTGGCCCTGGTTCTGGCCCTTCTTCTGTCTTTCTCGCTGTGCCATGTTATTCTCTTCCCCTCTGCGCGGACGCCGCCCCACGCATACGCGCCACGGTTCGGGCGGCCGGCGCGACCGGAACTGGCATAACAGTCTCATCGTCGTCGTCATAAGATTCATCGTCAAGCGGGGCCGCTGGCCTGAACAGCAGCCCCTCGACGCTAAGCGTGTAGCGGTCGCCCCAGTAGATGGCGGCGGCTAGCAGGATAAATGCGAGGTCGCGCACGACGTCGAACGGGGTGATCGTCGCGCCGCCGGCAAGCCACTGCACGGGGGCCAGAGAGCCGATACCCGAGTCGCTGAAACAGCCGCAGCTATGCCCCGTATTGCCGCGCGCTAAGCTGATGGCTATGGCGCCGGTGAAAAGAACGAGCAGGGCCACGGTCACGATCGCCGTGGGGCGCAGGAAGAGCCCCACGATTAGGTAGAGGGCGATCAGCGCCTCAAGCCAGGGCAGCGCCGTGGCGAAGGGTGTGATTAGATCACGGGGGAGCAACTGGTACGCCGCGACGCTGTCGCGGAACGCGCCAGGCGCCGTGATTTTCGTGATGGCCGAGAGGGCGAAGACGAGCCCCAGCAGGAGGCGGGACACGAGGGTCAACGGCGTGCGCGCCCGCGTCCACGCCGTGACCAGGCTGTTCGGGCTACCCCTATTCAAGTCGCTCACCGTCCTCGTCCTCTCTGCCGTTATGCCGTGGTAGGCCTTGCACTATGGACGCCCTGTATGTATGCAATATACGCGCTGGAGTAGACAGCCGCGTCGCGCTACGCCCCACGCACCGTGACCGCGACCTGGTCGAAGGGGTACCAGCGCCGGGTACCGGGGTCGTAGGCGTCGACCTCGACGCGCCACTGGCCCGCATGGGCGAAGGCGTGGCGGATCGTCCAGCCGTAGGAAACCGTGTTGTAGGCCGCGCGGCTCGTGCCGTCGGTGATGCCCCAGCGCCAGGGGCGGCGCAACGCGGCCGGGACGAGCGCGCGGGCGATTTGCCGGCGGTCTTCCGTCAGCGCGACCGTATGCCGGGGCGCGTAGACGCGAGGGAAGACGAAGGGCGCCCACACCGCAAGCTGCGCCGTGGTGGCGGGCTGTTGCGGGTTCATGCGCGCAAGCACGCCGTCGGCTGAGGCCGAGGGCCGCTGATCGACGGTGCAGGCGCGCGCGACGGAAGTACCACCTGCGACGGAGATCGCGAGCAGCGCGATAGCGGCGGCGTTGTATAGTGGATGGCGCATGGTGTCGTGTCTCCTATGTCCTTTGCATGTGTTGCGTGTGTCCCAGTACAGGTGATCCCGGGAGGGTTACGAGGCGAGCAGCGCGCGCACGGTCAATGCAACCTGCGGCGCCTGATAGGGCGGGGCGTCTAGCTCACGCCGCTGACCCCGTGGGTCGATCAGGAATAGCCGAGAGTCGTGCACCAGCCCCGCCCCCCCCTTGAAGATGGGCGACGGTTTTTCCACGTAGACTCCGTAGGTTTTCCAGACACGCTGCAAGGCGGCGCGCGGGCCCGTGAGATAGTGCCAATCAAGACCCCGCCAACCGGACTCTCGGGCGAAACGCGCGGTGGCGGCAGGGGAGTCGTTCTCGGGGTCGGCGCTGATGACCACGACGCTGTA
>JAABUP010001609.1_pt1 | contig 47124 bp, 43 predicted proteins | sample 5559201 | NCBI WGS metagenome assembly JAABUP01 (sample SAMN10711887, study PRJNA513373) | rock metagenome | isolation source: Antarctica rocks | place: Antarctica
GGAGCTTGGACCGCCGTGTCAAGATCAGTGCTGGTCGACGCTTGTCCAGTTGTACCGACGCGATGGTGCGCATCAGTCCAACGCGGGATGCGGCAGGTCGAGCACACCGTCGAGATCTGGATAGATCAGCTCGCCGCGCCGGGCGAGGTCGATGAGGATGGCCTCTTCCCCGCGATAACGCTGATCTCGCTGGAGGCGGGCGATCCCGTGGCGGACGGCCTCGGAGCGGTTAGCAGCACGGCCGTCGGCGACCTCAGCATCGAGGGCCGCGAGCTCGCGGTCGTCGAGACGGATGGCGATCTGTGTGGTCATGCCCGCAGTCTACCTCGATGTAAACCGTTTGGTATGCAGAATCGAATGTGCTTGGACTCCCGGCTGGGCGATCCCTCGATTGCCGGTCAGGGATTGTCCTGCGGGACCGATCTTTGCTGTGCAGCACGCCGCTGGGCGGAGAGTTCGCGGTCCGGAAACCGCCAGCCTTTGACCGGCGGGGGTGGTCGGATCGTGAGGTCGCGTCGACGCCGGGACTTTCGGGACCGAGCTGCGACCGATGGGCGCCGATGGGCGGTGGCTCCATGAGGAAGATGGAGGGTGACGTGGTGGCCGGTAGGCGATGGGGTGTCGGGGTGGCGGGCCAGTTCGCGTTGCTCGCCGCGGTGTGGGGCGCCAGCTTCTTGTTCATCAAGGTTGGCCTGGAAGGGTTGTCCCCGGCGCAGGTCGTGCTGGGGCGGTTGGTGACCGGCGCCGCCGCGTTGGTCGTGGTGTCGCTAGTGGGGCGGCAGCGACCACCTCGGGGAGCTGGTGGTGTGGGCTCACCTGGCGGTGGCTTCGGTGCTGCTGTGCGTCATCCCCTTCCTGCTGTTCGCGTGGGCCGATACACACCCAGCTCCAATCCCTCGCGACCGCCGCCAGCGATCATCGCCATGGGTCCACGGTGCCAGCGATCGCGACACTTGCCAACCCTGTCAGGCCCACGTTGCCTTGCCCCGCAAGCCGAAGGGTCAGCGGCACGGCAAGCTGCCCGGGCCGAGCGAGATCGAGCTATCCCGTCTCACCAACGGCTCTACCGGTGTGGCTCAGTAGCTCCCTGGTGTGAACGCCGATGGGGTCGTGGAGCGGGGCAGCTGCAAGGCCGAGCGGATACCCTGGGCGTCATGGAGCCTTCCCGCGACGTGGAGTTTGTCTTCGAGCCGCAAGTTGAAGGCGGTTATCACGCGTACGCGCCAGAACTACCAGGACTGCACACCCAGGGCGACAGCCTCGAGGACGCGACCGCGAACGCCGAAGAGGCGCTGGCCCTCTACGCTGAGGGACTCCGCGAGGAAGGTCGGCCCCTCCAGATGGGAATCGTTCGGCGCAGGCTGCCGCTGCCAGCTTGACCGGGCGCCAGCCGGTCGTTTCTGGCGCACAACTCATCGCCGCCCTTGGCAAGCTCGGGTGGGGTTTCAGTGCGTCAGAGTGGCAGCCACGTCCGTCTCCGGCACCCGGATCGTCCCGTCTCTCTTGTCGTACCGCTTCACCGCGAGCTCAAGCGCGGCACCCTGGCCGGAATCCTGCGCGACGCGGCAGTCGATCGAGACGAGCTGCGCCGTCTGCTCTGAGACTGATCAGCGCCCGGTGCCACCACCCCAACCCTGTCCCGATTGACCATCCCCCAGCACCCACCGACACCCACGCCGTCCGGTACCGGCACAGCTGCCGGTGTCGGCGCCGGCGTCAACAGGCACCAGCCTCTGGTCGTGACGGCGGCACACGTTCGCCGCGCGGTCCGTGTTCGTCACCGGGTGAGGAGTACCTCGCCTTCGAGGCCGTCGGGGTCTCGGAAGAACATGCTCTGCGTCCCGCCGAAGTCGTTGAAGGTGCCGTCGCTGGCCCCGGTGTCGATGAGGCGCAGGCGGATGGTGGCGAAGACCTCGGCTGCGGCCGACCGAGCGTCTCAGCCACTCTCGGCGGGAGCGTGATGGTCCTCCCGAACGCCATGGTCATCGGACTGCCCGTGTCAGCGGAATGTCGCGAGGGCGGGGGCCAGCTCTTCGAGACGGGCTGTGCTGGCCCGGAACGTGGTGCCGAGCGCGGCGCCGGCGATGACGTGCTCCCCGCCGTGCACCGGGCCGGTCACCGGGTTGCGCGTGGCGGTGATCTTGGTCAGGTCGCGGTGCTCCTCCATCTGTGCGTACGCCGCGTCGTCGGTCTCGACGACGATCCGGTCGCCGGTGGCAGCCGACACCTGAGCACCGGCTCGTGCTCGGCGCTGTAGCTGGCGTGGGCGTGATCGCGGGTGATCAGGTGCTCGGCCATGATCAGATCTCCTCGGGACCGGCCTCGCTGAACGCGTGCTCGGGAAGGATCTCGCCGCCCCTGGCGCGGTAGTACAGCATCACCACGACCCCGATCGCGAGCCATGCCAGGCCGCCGACCTTGGCCGTGGTCTCGGCGTTCCACAGCACGTAGGCGATCACCGCGAAGCCGATGATCGGCCCCACCCAGTGCAGCAGGTACCGACCCGAGCGCTGCTTGATCCCGAACCAGACGACCACCGAGACGTGCAGCAGCAGGAACGCGGTCAGTGCCCCGAAGTTCACCAGCGAGGAGATGGTGTTGATCTGCCCGACGAAGACGAGGCCGAGCACCAGGGTGAGCGCGGCGACGACCAGAATCGCGCGCTCGGGCACCTTGGTTCGGTCGTTGACGAAGGACAAGGAGCGCGGCAGCCGGCCGTCGCGGCTCATCGAGAACAGCAACCGCGAGGTGGCGCTCTGCGCGGCGACGGCGTTCGCGATGCCGACGGCCAGGGCGTTCATGGCCAGGAAGGCGATCTGCCAGCCGTGGTTGCTGGCACTCTCGACAATGCTGAAGAAGACGTTGTTGGCTTCCGCGTCGGTGAACGACGTGCGGTTGGGCACCAGCATCGCGGCCAGCCAGGTCTGGCTTATGAAGAAGATCGCCACGATCACCAGCCCGCCGATCATCGCGAAGCCGGCCGCGCCGCGCCCGCCCTTGCTCTCCTCGGACAAGGTGGCGATACCGTCGAAGCCGAGGAAGCTGAGCACTGCGATGCTCAGCGCGGTGGCGACCAGGCCGGGACTGAACTCGGCGGGGTTGAAGATCGGCTGCGTGGTCAGCTCCGCGCCGTTGGTGCCGTTCATGATCGCCACCACCGCTATCACCACGAAGATCACGATGAACAGCACCTCGGCGGTCAGGAACAGCCGGTTGACGATCGCGGTGAACGAGATGCCGATGTAGTTGACCGCGGTGTTGATTGCGAGGAAGGCCACGATCCAGACCCAGCGCGGGATGCCGGGGAAGATCCCGGACATCGACTCCGCGGCAAACACGTAGAGCAGGGTCGGCACCAGCAGGTAGTCGAGCAGGATCGTCCACCCGGCCATGAAGCCGAGCTGGGGGTGGATGGCGCGCCCGACGTAGGAGTAGACCGAGCCCGCGATCGGGAACGCCCGCGACATCTGGGCGTAGGAGACCGCGGTGAAGATCATCGCGACCAGACCGATCAGGTAGACCAGTGGCACCATCCCCTTGGCCGCGTTGAACACGACCCCGAAGATCGCCCAGGGTGCGATCGGGACCATGAAGATCAGGCCGTAGATCAGCAGGTCGGCCGTCGACATTCCGCGGCGCAGCTCCTGCTTGTAGCCGAACTGCTCGACGCCGCTGCCGGCGCGGTTGTCGGTCATTGGGACTCCTCCTGAGGCGTTCGGCGATCAGTGGTGCTGGGTCAGTCGTGCTGGCGGAGGAAGGACCCGACGACGTCGGCGAATGCTTCCGGTTCCTCGACGTGCGGCATGTGGCTCGACTCAGCGAAGACGTGGGAGCCTGCGCCTGGGATGCTCTCGGCGTACGGCGCCCAGGTCGCGGGCTGCGCCTCGTCGTACGCCCCGGAGACGACCAGCGTCGGGACGGTGATGCCGCCGACGCGGTCAACGATCGTCCAATCCTTCAACGAGCCGATCACGTGGAACTCACTCGGCCCGTTCATCGTGTGGTAAACGGTCGGCTCGGCCTCGAGCTGGTCGAAAGTGTCCTTGACCTCGGGCGGGTTGGGCACAACCCGGCACACGTAGCGGTCGTAGAAGACCTGCATCGCGGCGGCGTACTCGGCGGAGTCGGTGGTCTCGGCGTCCTCGTGCGCACTCAGCGTGGCCTGAACGGCGGCGGGCAGCTCGGCGCGCAGCCGCCCGGCGGCCTGAAGCCACAGCTGCATGCTCACCGGGGAGTCGCAGATGGTCAGGCTCGCGATGCCGGTGGCGTCGGCGAGGACCACCTCGGGGCCCAGCATCCCGCCCCAGGACTGGCCCAACAGGTGGAAGCGGTCGCCGATCCCAAGGGCGTCGACCACGCTTCGCAGCTCCTCGACAAACAGGTCCACGGTCCAGAAGTCGGCCGGTGCGTCGGGCAGGTGAGTGCTGCCGCCGCAACCGATCTGGTCGTAATGCACGACCGCGCGGCCATCGGCGGCCAGGTTGGCCATCATCAGCGTGTAGTTGTGACCCGCGCCGGGACCACCGTGCAGGACGACAAGGGGTGTCCTGCCAGCGGTCCCGAGCTCACCGGTGACGCGGTACCAGGTCTGGCCACCGCGCGTGTCGACCGTGCCGGTCGTCGTCGCGTGAGGAAATCGCGGGTCGCGCGTCGTGGCCATCACATCGCCTCTCCGATGGGGTTGCGGCGTACTCAAGCAGGTCAAAGGTCTGCTGACAATACCTATCCGGCGACGCGGGGGACTAAACTCCTCACATCAACGTCGACGAGGTAGTCGCCCCGCGCTCATCGACGCCGTCGCTGGTCTCGTCCCTGGCCGACCGCCTGGTCACCGCTATCGCCGTCGGCGCCTATTCCCCCGGGGAGCGCCTGCCCCCCGAACGCGAGCTGGCCGAGCGCCTGGGCGTCAGCCGGGTGACCCTGCGCCAGGCCCTGAGCCGGGTCGCCGACCTCGGCCTGATCGACGTACGCCGAGGCCGCGGCGGCGGCAGCTTCGTCGCCGCCGTGTCGTGGGAAGACGTCGCTCCCGAGGCCGCGCGCCGGACGCTGGAGGTGGAGCTCCCCCGCCTCGTCGACCTTTTCGACTACCGCTGCATGGTCGAGGGGATGATCGCCCGTGCCGCCGCCGAACGGCGTACCGCGCAGGACGTGGCGGCGATGCACGACGCCATGGCGCAGTTCCGCCGCGCGACGTCGATGATCGAGGCCCGCACCTGGGACCGCAAGCTGCATGGCCTGATCGGCACCTCGGCCCGCAACCCCCACCTGATCACGCTGTCCGCCCACCTCACCGCCGCCGCCACCCTCGGCTTCGGCTCGGAACCCTACGAGCCCGAGTTCATCGAGCAGGCCACCGACGACCACGCCGAGCTGGTCGGCCACGTCGCCCGCGGTGACGCCGACGCCGCCGGCCGGTGCGCCCAGGCGCACTTCGCGCTCACACTGGAGACGATGCGGGCGAGCCTGCGGCGGGCGACGGAAAATGGGACCTGAGCCGAAGGATCGCCACCGGGCGCGGGCATCCGCCGGTGATGTTCCAGGTGACGCCGCAGTGCAGCAACAACCGCAGCCTGTAGTTGGCGAAGTTGCGGAACCCGGACCCGATTAGCGGCCCGACCTGTTTGCGGTCGGCCGCTCCACCGTCTATCGCGCCATCTAGCGCGCCGGCCTCCCGACCGCGGAGCCCCCCACCGCGGCTGGCGCACACGACGCCTAACCGATCCGCCGCTGCTCGCGACCGTCCCACTTCCAGGGAAGTGCGACGAGGACGGCAGTGTCTTTCGGCGCAGACCACCAAGCGACGGTGCGAGGCGACGTGACGACTCAGATCCGGCGCGTGCGGCCCGAGGAGACCATGGACTAGCTGCGGGTGCTGCCACAGGAGACCGGGCTGCCGATGTGGGAGCCCACGCCCGCAGCGTGGCACGCCGGCTCGGGCTGCTGGCCCGCGCCAACCACGCCGAGCTAGCAGGACCGCACCCGCTCCGCCGCGGAGCTGCTGAGCGAGGGGTTCCGCTCCCAGGCCGCGTTCGTCGACGGCCGCCTTGTCGGCGCCTCGGCACTGTGCTCGCTCGAGGTCACCGTGCCGGGGCCTTCCCCAGTGGCGATGGGCGGGGTGATGTCTACCGGGGTACTCCCCACCCACCCGCGGCGCGGGCTGCAGCGTGAATTGATGACGGCGATGCTGCACGACTGCCGTGGGCGCGGCGAACCGCTGGCCGGACTCAGCGCCAGCGAGGGCAGCATCTACGGGCGTTACGGCTTCTCCCCCACCACCTTCCAAGTGCGCTGGGAAATCGATCGGACCTCGGCCCGGTTCCTCGGCCCGGTTCCTCGGCCCGCCCCCGGACACCGGCGGTCTCGGTCCCGCCATCCCCATCCGGGGACGGCGGAAACTGCGAGGTCGGAAGCGACGGTGCCACATCACCGAGTCGCGACGGCCACCGCGTTGTGGCACATGGTTTCGAAGGATTTCTTCTCGCGTGAACCCGGACCGTTGCGCGACCCGCTGGGAGGCGGTGTTGGCCGGCCCGCAGGTCAGCTCGACCCGAGCGAAGCCCAGCGGGCCGAGTGCCCAGCGGGATAGCAGGATCACCGCGCGGGAGGCCGCCCACATGCCTCGTGCGCTGGGCAATAGCCAGTAGCCGACACCGATGCGGGAGAACACCTGATCGGCCGGGTGCCGTCGACAATCGCGCGGGCGCAGAGTACGAGGCCGTGACAGGCGCGGTGAGGCGTCGGTGGGACACCAGGAAGGCGGCGTCGGCGGGCATGATGCGGCGGTGACCACCAGCCTGCGTGTCCGCCTCGCCGACCTCGCCCGGCGCCGCACCAGCGGCGAGATCACCAGCATGAGCACCGCCGACATCGCGAAGGCCCAGATCACCCACCCCGGCCACAACCGGCTGCGGGACAGAATCTTCGGAGCGGTCGCCGACGGGGTCGACCTCACCGACCTGGTCGTCACCGGGCGCTCCGGCGATCGGCGAGTCCGGCTCTACTCCCCCATGGGGCGCACGCCCCGTGGGTGCGTAGTCAATCTGCACGGAGGCGGCTGGGTGCTGGGGAATTTAGACGGCAACGACTGGACTTGCAGCACCGTTTCCGCGCGCACCGGGGCCCAGGTGGTCTCCGTCGACTATCGCCTGGCGCCCACCCACCGGTTCCCCGCCGGCGTGCACGACTGCCTCGACGGCCTGCAATGGGCAGCCGACCTGCCGTCCGCCTCCGCGGGGCTCGTCGTCATGGGCGACAGCGCCGGCGGGAACCTCGCGGCCGTGCTCGCGCTGGCCAGCCGGGACGCCGGCACACCGGCGATCGCGCTGCAGGTGCTCATCTACCCCGGCACCGACCTCACCAAGCAGTCCCCGTCGCTGATCACCAACGCCCACGCCCCCTTCCTGACCCGGGCCGCGGTGGACGCCTTCACCGACCACTACCTCGGACCCGACGGCGACCCCCACGACCCGTTGGCCTCCCCGCTGCTCGCCACCGACCACAGCGGCCTGCCGCCGGCGCTCATCAGCACCGCAGAGCACGACCCCATCCGTGACGACGGCCGCCGCTACGCCACCGCGCTCCGCACGGCCGGGGTCTGCGTCCGGCACACCGACTACGTCGACGCGCCCCACGGTTTCCTCTCCGTCCCCGGGCTCGTCCCCGCCGCGAAGCAGGCCCTGGCCGAGATCTGCGCCGAGATCACCACTGCCCTGGAGCCAGTCGCGTAGGGACAACGTCACCGAAGCTCCTCTCCAGCGGGGCAACTGGGTGTTGGGTGGTCTGGACGGCAACGACTAGACGTGCACCACCGTCGCCGCCCGGGTCGGTACGCAGGCGGGCTGGCGGTGATGGGCGACAGCGCCGGGGGAAACCCTGGCGGCGGTCACCGCCCTGCAGTGCCGCGACGCCGGTGGCCCGGCGCTGGTGCACCAGGTGCTGATCTACCCGGCGACCGACCTGACCATGCAGTCACTGTCGCTGGTGACGAATGCCGACGCGCCGATCCTGGACCGGCGGGCGGTGGAGGTGTTCCGGGAGCACTACCTCGGCACCGACGCGTTGCACACCGCCCCGCACGACCCGCTCGCGTATCCCCTGCTGGCCGCCGCTACGCCATCGCGCTGCACCAAGCCGGGGTGGCAGTGCGGCACACCGACCGAGCTGCACCGAGCTGACCGCGGCGTTCAGCGAAACCGCGCGGCCAGGCCTTCCAGAGTCTTGGTGATGCCCGCGGCGTTGGTGGCCGGGATCTTCATCAGCTCGAGGACCCTGGGAGCCTTGGCCGTGGTGTAGTCGAAGGTCTCGGTCACCTGGGTGCGCCCCGGCTCGGTCTCCGCCAGCGCCCAGCGCCACCGGTGGCCCAGCGGGTGCTGCCATTCCAGCAGACGGCCGTCCTCGTAGGCGGTCACCGTGCTGGTGATCTTGTACGGCACCCCGTACTGCTTCATCCCGACGGAGAACTTGGTACCTGGGCTAAGCCGGGGCGGCCCGGACACGGTGTCCTTGACCGTTCCCGACCCGTCCAGCTCACCGTGCCGACGGGGGTCGGCCAGCAGGGCAAACACCTCGGCGGCCGGCGCACCGACCACCACCTGGCGGGCGACCTTGCGGTTACCGGCGTCCACCGTGGTCACTGCTGAGTCCGTCATCCCCCCAATCTACCCATGTCGATCAGGCAGGATCAGCGCCACCATGAGCAGCGATACCCCGACCGCTACCGACGCCCCGTCACCGCCCAACCTCACCGCACTGCTGCCCGCCAGCGCTGACCCCGACGAGCTGTTCGAGGCGTTCGGAGCTTGGACGCAGTCCCGTGGCATCACCATGTACCCCGCGCAGGAGGAGGCGGTGCTGGAGATCGTCTCCGGCTCCCACGTGGTGTTGGGCACCCCCACCGGCTCCGGCAAGAGCCTGGTCGCGGTCGGGGCACATTTCGCTGCGCTGGCCGCCGGGCGCCGCAGCTTCTACACCGCCCCGATCAAGGCGCTGGTCAGCGAGAAGTTCTTCGCACTGTGCGAGGTGTTCGGGGCCGCCAACGTGGGCATGATGACCGGGGACGCCGCGGTGAACTCCGGGGCACCCATCGTGTGCGCCACCGCGGAGATCGTCGCGAACCTGGCGCTGCGCGAGGGTGCCGCCGCCGACATCGGCCAAGTCGTGATGGATGAGTTCCACTTCTACTCCGAACCCGACCGGGGTTGGGCGTGGCAGGTGCCGCTGATCGAGCTGCCCGACGTGCAGTTCGTGCTCATGTCCGCCACCCTGGGCGACGTCAGCTTCTTCGTCACCGACCTGCAGCGGCGCACCGGGCGCACGGTGGCCGTGGTCAGCGGCGCCCAGCGCCCGGTTCCGCTGATGTTCTCCTACGTTGCGACCCCGATCACCGAGACCATCGAGGAACTGGTGGCCACCCAGCAGGCCCCGGTGTACGTGGTGCACTTCACCCAGGCGGCGGCGTTGGAACGCGCCCAGGCGCTGACGTCGTTGAAGCTGTGCACCAAGGCGGAGAAGGCAGCCATCGCCGACCTCATCGGCGGGTTCCGGTTCGCCACCGGATTCGGGTCCACCCTGAGCCGGCTGGTACGGATGGGCATCGGGGTGCACCACGCCGGGATGCTGCCCAAGTACCGGCGGCTCGTGGAGCGCCTGGCCCAGGCGGGCCTGCTGAAGGTGATCTGCGGCACCGACACCCTGGGTGTGGGCATCAACGTCCCCATCCGCACTGTGCTGTTCACCGGACTGACCAAGTACGACGGCAGCCGCACCCGGCACCTGCGGGCCCGGGAGTTCCATCAGATCGCGGGGCGGGCCGGGCGGGCCGGTTTCGACACCCTGGGCACAGTGGTGGTGCAAGCACCCGAGCACGACGTGGAGAACGCCCGGCTGGTGGCCAAGGCCGGGGACGACCCGAAGAAACTCAAACGAGTGCAGCGCAAGAAGGCTCCTGAGGGGTTCGTCTCCTGGGGCCGGCCCACGTTCGACCGGCTGGTGGCCGCCGAACCCGAGCAGCTCACCTCCCGGTTCACGGTGAGCAACTCCATGCTGCTCAATGTGATCAGCCGCCCCGGGGACGCCTTCGCGGCCCTGCGCCACCTGCTCACCGACAACCACGAATCCCCTGCGGCGCAACGGGCCCACATCCGGCAAGCGATCCGGCTCTACCGCGGGTTGCGCGACGCTGGAATTGTGGCGGTGTTGGACGAGCCCGATTCGTGGGGTCGCACGGTGACGTTGACGGTGGACCTGCAGCGCGACTTCGCCCTCAACCAGCCGCTGAGCCCGTTCGCGGTGGCCGCGCTGAAACTGCTGGATCCGCAGTCACCGTCCTACGCGCTCGATGCGATCAGCGTGATCGAGTCCACCCTGGACGACCCCCGCCAGGTGTTGATGGCCCAGCAGCACGCCGCGCGGGGTGAGGCAGTGGCCGCGATGAAGGCCGAGGGCATCGAGTACGAGGAACGGATGGAGCTGCTGGAGGAGGTGAGCTGGCCCAAACCCCTCGCGCAGGACCTGCTGGTACCGGCGTTCGAGACCTACCGCGCCGGGCATCCGTGGGTCAGCGAGTTCGCGCTGAGTCCCAAAGCCGTCGTCCGCGACATGGTGGAACGCTCGATGACCTTCACCGAGTTCGTCTCCCAGTACTCGCTGAGCCGCTCGGAGGGGCTGGTGCTGCGCTACCTCGCCGACGCCTACCGGGCGCTACGCCAGACGGTGCCAGCCGAGGCCAGGACCACCGAGCTCACCGACCTCACCGAGTGGTTGGGGGAGCTGATCCGCGGGGTGGACTCCAGCCTGCTGGATGAGTGGGAAGCCCTGGCCAACCCGGAGGCGGGCCTCCCGTCGCAGCAGCCGCTGGAGCAGGCGCTGCGGCCGATCACCGCCAACCCCCGCAGCTTCCGGGTGCTGGTCCGCAACGCACTGTTCCGCCGGGTGCAGCTGGCGGCGCGCCGGAGTTGGGACGTGTTGGACGAGCTGGACCCGGAGCTGGACTGGGAGGCAGTGTTGGAGCCGTACTTCGCGCAGCACACCGAGATCGGCACCGGCCCGGATGCCCGCGGACCGTTGCTGTTCCAGGTCGCCACCGAACCCGGGGTGTGGCGGGTGCGCCAGGTGTTGGCCGACCCCGCCGACCACCACGACTGGGCGGTGCGGGCCACTGTGGACCTCGCAGCTTCCGACGCCGCCGGTGCGGTAATGCTCACCGTCACCGAGGTGGGTGATACGTGAGCGCACTGCGCGCGGGCGTGCACTGGTTGCTGCGAGATGACCGCACCGGTCGGCTGGTGGTGGCGCAGTGGCCGAACACCGCGATCTGGATCTCCCTGGCGGCGGCGGTCCTGCGGCTGCTCGGCCCGGACAGCGCCGCTCCGGTGCTGCGGGTGGTCGGCACGCTGGCGCTGCTGTGGTGGGCAGTACAGGAGATCCGATCCGGAGTGAACCCGTTCCGTCGGGTGCTCGGAGCCGGGGTGCTGGTGTGGCAGGTGGTCGCCTTTCTGCTCACGGTGTTGTGAGCTGCCGGTCAGTACCGGCGGGCCAGCACCGGGTCGAGGTAGCGCAACGGGGTGATCTTCACCTTGTCCCCGCTGGTCGGAGAGTGCAGCACCGTTCCGTCGCCCAGGTAGAAGCCCACGTGGGAGATCGGGGTGTAGGAGAACACCAGGTCACCGCGGCGCATCTGGTCTAGCGGGACGGCGATCCCGCCGGTGGCCTGTTCCCCGGTGGTTCGCGGGATGACCAACCCGGCCTGACGGAACGCCCACTGGATCAGTCCGGAACAGTCGAACGCGTCGGGCCCGGCGGCCCCGTACACGTACGGGGCACCCAGTTTGGTCATCGCTGCGGTGATCGCCGCTTCGGACCGAGCAGCCGGTGCACCGCGCTCCAGGTAGGTGGCCGGCCCGAGTTGCACCGGCCACACCGGGCTGCTCACCGGCTGAGCCTGCGCCGCCGGAGCGCTCACCACCCCCGCGGCGAGTGCCACCACTGCCAGGACCGACCGGGACCGCTGCACGTTGTGACCTCCCACCCAATCCGGGCACTGCACCCGTCCGTGATTACCTCGGCAGGTGAGCGCCCGACCTGAGGGGCCGGTGGGTATCTCCACCACCGCGTCCGTACCGTTTGGCGGTGTGGAGCAAGAGCTGGTGGTGCTGCTGGACGAGGATGCCCGGCCGATCGGGACCCTGCCCAAGCACCTGGTGCACCACGGTGACACCCCACTGCACCTGGGGTTCTCCTGCTACCTGCTGGACCCCGCCGGGCGCCTGCTGGTGACCCGCCGCGCCCTGAGCAAACCCACGTTCGGTGGCGTGTGGACGAACACGGTGTGCGGCCACCCGGGCCCCGGGGAGTCCCCCGCGGCAGCCGTGGCCCGCCGGGCCCGCTTCGAGCTGGGGCTGGCGGTCACGCAGGTGGTGGTAGCGCTACCGCACTTCCGGTACTGGGCCGAGCAGGACGAGATCGTGGAGAACGAGTGGTGCCCGGTCTTGCTCGCCGTCACCACCGGCACCCCCGAGCCCCGGCCCGATGAGGTCGCCGAGTACCGGTGGACGACGTGGGAGCAGTTCTGTGCCGACATCGAGGCCGGTCCGCAGCAGTGGTCGCCGTGGTGCCGAGAGCAGGCCCAGCAGCTGGCCGACGCCGGACTCGTCGAGAAGTACCGCTCCCACGTGGCCGCCCTCCATCGATCGGGAAGCGGGGGTAGTCATGACGACTAGTGGCGCTGCCCGATCGGCGCAAGCCCCGAGCTGGCCGACCTGCGGGCCCGGTTGCCCGAGCTGATGCTGCGCGACGAGCACCGCCTGGCCCAGCGGTTGCGGGGCGGCCGCGCTGGGCGGCCGTTGCCGTTTGCGCAACTGGCGGCCGAGATCGCCGCCGCGGAAGCTCGAGTCGGTAACCGGCGCAATGCTGTTCCCCCGCTGCGCTACCCCGACCAGCTTCCGGTGGTGCAACGGCGCACCGACATCGCCGCCGAAATCGCCGAGCACCAGGTGGTGGTGATCGCGGGGGAGACCGGTTCGGGCAAGACCACCCAGATCCCCAAGATCTGCCTGGAACTGGGTCGTGGGGTGCGGGGGCTGATCGGGCACACCCAGCCGCGCAGGATCGCCGCGCGCACCGTGGCCGAGCGGATCGCCGAGGAGTTGGACACGCCGCTGGGCGCGGCCGTCGGATACACCGTGCGGTTCACCGACCAGGTCAGCGACACCACCCTGCTCAAACTGATGACCGACGGCATCCTGCTCGCCGAAATCCAACGCGACCGGATGCTGCGACGCTACGACACGCTGATCATCGACGAGGCGCACGAACGCAGCCTGAACATCGACTTCATCCTCGGGTACCTCCGCCAGTTGCTGCCGCGGCGGCCCGACCTCAAGGTCATCATCACCTCCGCCACCATCGACCCCCAACGTTTCAGCGAGCACTTCGGCGGTGCACCGATCGTGGAGGTGTCTGGGCGCACCTTCCCGGTGCAGGTGCGTTACCGGCCGCTGACCGTCGTGGCCGCCAGCAGCACCGACGACGACAGCACTGTGCGCACCATCGACCGGGACCCGGTGGACGCGGTGTGCGAGGCCGTGGACGAGCTGAGCGCGGCCGGCGACGGGGACGTGCTGGTCTTCCTATCCGGGGAGCGCGAAATCCGGGATACCGCTGATGCGTTGCGGGAGCGCAACCTGCGCGGCACCGAAATCCTGCCGCTATACGCCCGGTTGTCCGCCGCCGAGCAGCATCGGGTGTTCCAGGCACCCGCTCCGGGGACCCGCCGCAGGGTGGTGCTGGCCACCAACGTTGCCGAGACGTCGCTGACCGTGCCGGGCATCCGTTACGTCGTGGACCCCGGCACCGCGCGGATCTCGCGCTACAGCGTGCGCACCAAGGTGCAGCGGCTGCCGATCGAGGCGATCAGCCAGGCCAGCGCTCGGCAACGGGCCGGACGCTGTGGGCGGGTGACCGACGGCATCTGCATCCGGTTGTACTCCGAGGAGGACTTCGACGCCCGCCCGGCATTCACCGAGCCGGAAATCCTGCGCACCAGCCTGGCCTCGGTGATTCTGCAGATGAGCGCGCTGGGCCTGGGTGACATCGCGGCGTTTCCCTTCGTACAGCCACCGGATTCCCGGGCGATCAAGGACGGGGTGGCGCTGCTGGAGGAGCTCGGTGCGCTCGCACCGAACGAAGCCGACCCCGCCAAGCGGTTGCTACCCGCGGGCCGGGAGCTCGCGCAGCTGCCGGTGGATCCGCGGATGGCCCGGATGTTGCTGGCCGCCTGCCGCACCGGGTGCCTGGCCGAGGTCCTGGTCATCGTGGCCGCACTGTCCATTCAGGACCCAAGAGAGCGCCCGGTTGAACACCAGCAGGCCGCGGACGCCCGCCATGCCCGCTTCACCGACCCCACCTCGGACTTCCTGGCCTACCTCAACCTGTGGAACCATCTGCGGGAGCAGCGAGACACCCTGAGCAGCAACCAGTTCCGCAAACAATGCAAGGCCGATTTCCTGCACTGGCTGCGAATCCGGGAATGGCAGGACCTGCACGGGCAGCTGCGTTCGATCACCCGGGGCCTGGGATGGACACCGAACACCTCCCCCGCCGCACCGGACGTGGTACACCAGGCGTTGCTCGCCGGGCTGCTCAGCCACCTCGGCCTCAAGGAGGGTGAGAGCCGGGAGTACCAGGGGGCCCGGGGGGCGAAGTTCACCGCCTGGCCCGGGTCGTCGCTGGCCCGCAAGCCGCCGCGGTGGGTGATGGTCGGGGAGCTGGTGGAGACCTCGCGGTTGTGGGGCCGCACCGCGGCGAAGATCGAACCGGAGTGGGCGGAGGCACTGGCCGGGCACCTGCTCAAACGCAGCTACTCGGAGCCGCACTGGTCAATCAAGCGGCAGGCGGTGATGGCCTACGAGCGGGTGACCCTGTATGGGGTGCCGCTGGTAGCGCAACGCCCCGTGCAGTACGGCCGGATCGACGCGCAGGTGAGCCGGGAGCTGTTCATCCGGCACGCCCTGGTGCAGGGCGAATGGCGCACCCAGCACGCCTTCTTCCACGCCAACCGCGCCCTGCTAGAGGATGTGGAGGAGCTGGAAAGCCGGGCGCGGCGGCGCGACATCCTGGTCGACGACGAGACGCTATTCGAGTTCTACGACGCCCGCGTCGGCTCCGACGTGGTCAGCGCCCGCCACTTCGACACCTGGTGGAAGCAGGCGCGGCGAGACGACCCCGAGCTGCTGACGTTTACCCCGGAGGTGGTGGTCAACCCGGCGGCGGCCGCGGTGGTCGACGGGGAGTACCCCGATGCCTGGCGCCAGGGCGAGCTGACGTTGGGGTTGAGCTATGAGTTCGAGCCGGGAACGGGCGCCGACGGTGTCACCGTGCACATCCCGGTCGAGCTGCTGAACCAGGTGCGGCCCATCGGATTCGACTGGCTGGTCCCCGGGATGCGGCACGAGTTGGTCACCGCCCTGCTGAAGTCACTACCGAAGTCACTGCGGCGCAATGTGGTGCCCGCCCCCGATTACGCCCGTGGCGCCCTGGCCCGAATGCGTCCGCGCAGTGGGCCGCTGACCGAGGTCCTCGCGCAGCAGCTGTGGTCGCTGAGTGGGAACGAGATCGGTGCCGGATCCTTCGACTGGGCCGCGGTGCCGGCCCACCTGCGGATGACCTTCCGGGTGCTGGACGCAGCGGGCGCCACGGTGGGTACGGGCAAGGACCTGGACGAGCTGCGGCGGGTGCTGCGGCCACGGGTGCGCACTGCGGTCAGCAAAGCGGTGGCCGGCGTCGAACGCAGCGGGCTCACCGCATGGCCGGTGGGTGCGCTTGCCCGTAGCGTGGAGCACCCCGTGGGCGGGCGCACGGTGAAGGGTTTCCCCGCCCTGATCGACGACGGCGACTCGGTAGCGGTGCGCGTGCTGCCCAGCGAAGCCGAACAGCGCCACGCCATGTCGGGGTGTCTGCGGCGGTTACTGCTGCTCGGAGTGGGCTCGCCGAACAAGGCCGTGGTGTCGGCCATGAGCAATGCCGCCAAGTTGGCCCTGAGCCAGAACCCGCACGGCAGTGTGGCAACCCTGTTGGCCGACTGCACCGACGCGGTGGTCGACGCGGTCGTGACCGAGGCTGGGGGTCCGGTGTGGACCGGGGTGGAGTTCGAGGCGTTGCGCGAGCAGGTGCGCACCCAGCTGCCGGGGCGGGTGCGTGGGGTGCTGGACGAGGTGGCCCCGGTGCTGGGCGCCGCACAGGCCCTGGCCTTGACGTTGCCGGGCGTGCGGGGGCCGGCCGGGGCGGACGTCACCGCCCAGCTGGCCGAGTTGGTGTACCCGGGGTTCGTGGCTGCGACCGGTGTGGTGCGACTCGCCGATGTTCTCCGCTACCTGCGGGCCGCGCTGTACCGGGCGCAGGCGTTGCCTGGCAGCGCCGCCCGGGACCGCGCCGGGATGGTGGTGCTCGACCGGGTGCAGGCCGAGCACCGGGCGCTGTTGGGGGCGCTGGCCCCGGAACGCCGCGCGGATCACGATGTCCTCGAGGTGCGCTGGATGATCGAGGAGCTGCGGGTGAGCCTGTTTGCCCAGTCCCTGCGCACCCCGTACCCGATCAGTGAGCAGCGGATCTATAAGGCCGTGGACGCCCTCGCACGCTGAGCCGCGGGTTGCCGGACGCCAACGGCCGGAAGATTCCCCAGTGCCGCGGCCCGGACCGCAGCCGGCGGACACCGGGCGCAGTGAGCAGCTCGTCCACCACCTCGAGCACCGCCTGGGCAGGATGCCCGAGGGTGCGGACCTGCGGCATGGTGAGGACCCGTACCGCGCCGCTGAGGACGAGCTCGGAGAGCGCGAGCGGCTCGTCGTCCGCGACACGCTCGGCCAACCAGGCGCGCGCCTCGGCGTGTTCGGGGGCTTGCGAGTTCCACGCGTAGACCAGCACATTCACGCCCGGCACGATCACCGGTAGGACCCCTCGTCGCTGGGACGGCTCAGCTCGTCAAAGTAGTCGAGCATCGCCGAGTTGTCGTTGCGCTCGTAGGGCGGCACGGGTGCGTCCTGGTCGTCCTCGGGTCGCACCGGCAAGGTTCGCAGGGTGAACGGTTTCGGTAGTTGTACGTCCTCGGCCAGCATGATTCGCAGCGCTTGCTCCACCAGCGCGGTGACCGTCCGGCCATCCGTCGCCGCCCGTACCCGCACTGCCCCGTAGAGCTCGGGGTGTGAGTAGCAACCGCGCAGGATCCTCCGTTAAGGGCTGTCGGTCAGTAGTCGACGGTGAGGGCGTCCATGGCGGCTTGCCGGTCGGCGTCGGATGGCCGAGCCCCGGCGGACCGCCACCCTGCTCGCCGTGGCCCGGCAGCTGGAAATCGACCGACGACATGCTCGACCTGCTGGACCGGCTGCTGGCCGCCCTGTTGGCGCGGACCCAGCGCGTCGAGCAGCGAGAACGGCTGCGCGGGCTGCCCGCCCTCGACGTCGCCGCTCGTCAGCTCCGCGACGCCGTCACGGTGCTGCTTGACCCACCCGACGGCGGCCTTCTCGAGGTGTGGTCGGTGCTGGAAGAGCGCGGCATCTCCCGTGACCAACTCGCCGCGGTCCACGCCGTCGGCGAGCTGTCCCGAGAACCCGAGTCGTGGGCCGAGCAGCTGCTGTCCCGCTACAGCCACGTCCGCCGGTTCCTGCCCGCCCTGCTCGACGGCCTGCACCTGGACTCCACCGCCGGCGGACAACCCGTGCTCACTGCCCTCGACGCGCTGCGGAGCATGGAGGGACGGCGTCGAGTGCACACCGAGGAGGTGCCCCTGGAGTTGGCCACCGGCGTCTGGCGCCGGCCGGTCACCGGAGCAGACGGGCTACTCGACCGGCGCGCCTACACCTTCTGCGTGCTCGAACGACTCCGCGAAGCACTGCGCCGACGCGACGTCTACGCCCCGGCCAGCAGCCGCTGGGCCGACCCCCGCGCCCGGCTCCTCGCCGGGCATGCGTGGGAAGGCGCCCGCGAGGAGGTGTGCCGCAGCCTGGGCCACGGCGCCTCAGCCGACCGGGAGCTGGCCGAGGTCTCCGGTGAGCTTGACGCCGCCTACCGGGCGGTCGCCGCCCGCCTACCCGAGAACACCGCCGTGCGCGTCGAAACCGTCGACGGCCGGGACCGACCGGTGCTCACCGCGCTGGACCGCCTCGACGAACCACCCAGCCTGCTCGCCCTGCGGGAGAAGGTCACCGCGCTGCTGCCGCGCATCGACCTGCCCGACCTGCTACTGGAGGTCGCCGACTGGACCGGCTTCCCCGTCGAGTTCACCCACGTCTCCGAAGGGACCGGCCGCGCCGAGGACCTGCACCTGTCGGTCTGTGCGGTGCTCGTCGCGGAGGCCTGCAACATCGGTCTCGAACCGCGGGTGAGCCCGGCCGGGCCGCACTCACCCGCGCCCGGCTGTCCTGGGTGGAGCAGAACTACCTGCGCGCCAACACCCTCACCGCGGCCAACACCCGGCTCGTCGACACCCAGACCGACATCGACCTGGCCCGCACCTGGGGCGGCGGCGGCGAGGTCGCCTCCGCTGACGGTCTGCGCTTCGTCGTCCCCGTCCGCACCCTGAACGCCGGACCCAACCCCCGCTACTTCGGACCCGGCCGGGGCATCACCTACCTCAACTTCCTCTCCGACCAGTTCTCCGGCTTCCACGCCGTCGTCGTCCCGGGCACCCTGCGCGACAGCCTCTACATCCTCGAAGGGCTGCTCGAGCAGCACACCAGCCTGCGACCAGCCGAGTTGATGACCGACAACGCCGGCTACACCGACCAAGTCTTCGGCCTGTTCCGCCTGCTCGGCTACCAGTTCAGCCCCCGCCTGGCCGACCTCGGTGACGCCCGGTTCTGGCGCACCAACCCCGACGCCGACTACGGCCCGCTGAACGGGATCGCCCGCCACCGCGTCAACACCGACCTCATCGCCAGCTCCTGGGACGACCTGCTCCGCGTCGCCGGCAGCCTGTCCACCGGCACCGTCCGCGCCAGCCAAATCCTCCGCGTCCTGCAAGGCGGCGGCCGGCCCACCCCCACCGGGCGCGCTATCGCCGAACTCGGCCGGATCGCGAAATCCCTCTACCTGCTTGCCTACCTCGACGACGAGCCCTACCGGCGGCGCATCCTCACCCAGCTCAACCGCATCGAAGCCCGCCATGCTCTCGCCCGCCAGGTCTTCCACGGTCAACGCGGCCAACTGCGCCAGCGCTACCGCGAAGGCCAGGAAGACCAGCTCGGAGCGCTCGGTCTCGTCCTCAACGCCAGCGTGTTGTGGAACACCCGCTACCTCGACGCAGCCCTCACACAGCTTCGCCGCGACGGCTACCCCGTCGAGGACGCTGACGTCGAGCGGCTCTCACCCCTGATCCATGATCACATCAACCTGCTCGGCCGCTACCACTTCACCAACCCCGATCGGAATGGCGGTGACCAGCTCCAGCCACTCCGTGACCCACGCACCGCCGACGACTGCGAGCCGCGATCGCCAACCCTTACCGGAGGATCCTGCGCAGTTGCTACTCACACCCCATGTTGCGACGTTCACTGGAATCTGCCCTCCCATTCTCATTCGTGCCGAAGTGGTGCTATACCAGGCCGCGTTGGCGCCCGCTACCAGCGGACCACGCCGCGGGTCCAGTAGACCTGCACCTCGCTCGGCAGCGAGGGTCACCGCCGCACACCGACCAGGTGCAGCAGCTGCGCCGGATCTATCTGCCCTCGGTCACATCCTGCGAGTGCTTGGGGTGGAACGCATGACGAGGACCCTGACAAGCGTCCTGACAGTCATGAGGACAGCGACGCAGCGGACATAGGCAGCGGTCAGCCTCGCGCCGCCTCCATCTCGTGGATCGCGCGGCTGATGCCGGCGATCGCCGTGAGCGCTAGTTCACGTTCTGGGGTCGGGACCGTCAACACCACCTCGTCGATGCTGTGCCGGGCGGCGAGACGCCGCACCGCGTCCGCGACCTGCCGTGGTGTGCCACTGAAGACGCCGCTGGCGTTCGCCGCGACTCGCTCGGCTATGCGGGGTTCGTCGCGCAGGGCCTGCGAGCCCAGCAGCCGTGGGAACGGCGCGTCGACGCCAAGATCGCGCAACGCCCGCCATACTAGGAACCGCTCTGCGAGGGCCTGCGCGACGTCTGGGTCCTCGTGTGCCACGACTCGGACCGCGACCAATGCCTCGACGTCGGAACCTAACACCTCAAAGGCACGACCGGTCCCGCTCGGGTTGAAGAAGTGCCCGTACGCGAACGACGCGCCCAGATCCCGGGCGAGTCGCGCGGAGGATGGACCGGTGCCGAGGACCCACACCGGCACCGCGGTATCGGCAGCGAGGCCCCGGACCAGCGTCGCAACCTTCTCGCGGTAGACCGTTGGGTCTGCACCGGCACGACCCACACCGGCGTCGACGCGGTCCGGATGCAACCGCGCGAGCGTCGTGAAGCACTCAGCTACCTGCGTGGGGTCTTGGTACGCGAGCAGCACGCCACCGGTTCCGATCCGGATCGTCCGCGTGCGCGCGAGGGCTAATGCGGCCATCGTCAGCGGCGTGGTGCCGGCGAAGGCCGCGGTGCGGTGGTGCTCGGCGAACCAGACGCGGTCAAACCCCTGCTCCTCCGCGAACTGTGCACGATGCAACGTATCGGCGAGCGCCTCGTCGGGTGCCATCCCGTGGCCCACCGGCGACTGGTCGAGCAACGAGAGCCGGACCGTCACGACGCCGCCACCGCCACGGTCGCGGGCACGATCCGATAGTCGGCAAGGAATACGAGGTTGTGGAACTCCGCGGCGACGATCGCCTCGACGAGCGCCCGCTGACCACGCGCCTGCTCCCCATCCGCCACGTTGAGCGGCCACTCAGCGATCGTGCCGCCGCGCAGGTGCGGATGGTGGAAACCCGCGCCGTAGTGGGCGATGACCTGCACGGCCGCCACCCCGGAACGCCGCTGCTGGTCCCAGGTCAGAATCCATCCTGCGACCAGGCCACCCTGGGGGTCACGGCGGATCGCGAGGTCTTCGATCTCGCCGCCGCCGAGGAGGAGATGGTCGTCGAAGGTTATGAGAACCTCGCGCACGACCGGCGCGAGCAGCTCGACACCGCGTTCGAACGCAATCTCCTTGCCACGACGCGTAGTCGCGCCGCCGTGACTGCGGTCGCGCAGGTCGGCGAAATGCCGCAGCAGTGATCCGTGCGGCTCGAACGGGTCAGACACGAGACGCCTCCAGCGTCGGCGGGTCGACGAGTTCGCAGACCGCGCGCGCGATCCACTCCTGCAGGGGGGAATCGGGATCGCCCGCGGTGCCGAGCAGCGCGCCGTGCTCGAGCCATCCGACTGTGTCGCACCGCACGTCGCCGCCCGCCTCACCGAGCAGCTTCTCCAGGTGGGCGCAGTCGTCCCGCACAGGATCATTGCATCCAACAACGATGCGGGTGCGCGACACCCGGTCGAGCAGCTCTCGTGCCCGCACATCGATCGGCGTGGTCGGGATCGAACTCGGACGCGCTCCTGCGTACAGCTGCCACACCCGTCGCAGGTAGGGCGCCGTGGGGAACAAGTCCGGCGCGGCCTCGTACGAGGCGCTCCGGCATCGCGGGTCCAGGGGCGGATAGAGCAGCAGCGCGCCGGCGGCCGCCGAGCCGCGGGCCGCGGCCTGCAACGTCGCGCTGAACGCAATTGTCGCGCCAGCGCTATCTCCCGCGACCAGGACCGGCAGGTCCAGTTGCCGTGCGGCCTCCCGAGCGACGACGTCGAGCACGTCGACCACCGCGGCCGGATGGCGCCAGGCGGGCGCCAACCGGTAGTCGACGCCGACCACGGTGACATCGGCGGCCACGGCGATCGTCCCGAGGACGTCGGCCCACTGGGCGACCGAACCGCCCACGAAGCTTCCGCCGTGGGCCCACACGAGCACGGCCCGACCTCCGTCGGGAGGCGAGAATCTTCGCGTCGGTGCGTTCTGGGATGTCATGTGGGTCAACCCCTAGCATTCGCGTGTTCTGTATGCAACCAACAAGTCAGCTGGTTACGCCCTGTATTCCGGGCACTGCCACACGATAGGAGCGGCGGGGCGGCAGCGACACGGTTCTGCGTATCCCCGTCAGTGACTGGTTGCCGCGTGTCGGATACCGCTACAAATTCACCAGGATCGGTCGAAGCGGATCGGTCGGAATCCGCGGTCAAGTCGGAACGGTCAGTCCTCGTCAGGAGCCCGACATGTCCACGACACAGGTCCTTCCCCAAAGCTTCTCCGTCGAGGCGTACCCGCTGACACTGGTGACGGCGGATGCACCCCACAACGTCACGACACCGTCCGTGGTGACAAACCTCGGCCCGCGCGCCGCGCGGCTTGACCACGGCACATCAGGGGTGATCGCTCCACGTTCGTCGAGCATTCTGCAGCACGCGGCGGTCACCGGTGACCTACTCGCGGTGATCGGATTGCCCGATCGCGAGCTACCCGCGGCCGGGTTCACCGACGGCTGGCACAACTTCTACGGGGGCGAGCCGGTGCTGCTCCGGTCACCCTCGGTCGAGGCGGGTGTCGTCGACCTCAGGCTGCGCGACGTTCTGCAGCGGCCGGATGCGCCGACCGGCTCGTGGTCGTTCGCCGTCCGGATCAACCTCTGGTTCAGCCCGGCCGGCAGCGACTGCGGAATCCACCGCCGTCACGACTTCCTCGAGGTCCACACGCAGATCTCCGGGCTGGGCCACATGGAGAAGTTCCACACCGATCACCACGGCTCACTTTATGAGGACCAGCCCATGGCGCCCGGCACGACCAACCCCGTCCCGTTCTGTTCGAGCACCGACGGCTCGACATTCCACTACCCCTGGCACCAGTACCGCGCGGAGACCGATTGCGTGTGGCTCGCCGTCGAGTACCACCGCATTTCCGCCTGAATCACGTATCCGCCCATCCACCACGGGAGAGACATGCCCAGCAAGCGACTTGCCCTGGTCTTCGGGGGTCGGCGCCGTGGTGCTCACACCCGTGCTCGCCGCACGCGAGCCGAAGCGGGCTTTCCTCGCACTGATGACCTTCTTCGTGGTCGGCAACGCGCTGTCGGCCGTGGCGCCGAACTTCGCCCTGCTGCTGGTCGGGCGGGTGGTGGCGGCCTTCGCCCACGGCGCGTTCTTCGGGATCGGCGCGGTGCTCGCCACCTCGCTCGTCGCGCCCGGGAAGAAGGCCCAGGCGATCTCAGTAATGTTCGGCGGATTGACCCTCGCCAATGTGCTCGGCGTCCCGCTCGGCACGTTCGTCGCAGCAGTGGGGCTGGCGCGCGACGTTCGCGGTCATCACCGTCGTCGGCGTGGTCGCGTTCGTCGGGATCGCGGCCCTGGTGCCGACGGTCACGCCCGACCGGAGCGGTGGCTTGTTGCGGCGTGAACTCGGCGCCTTCCGGCACGGCCAGGTGTGGGTGTCGCTTGTCCTGACCGCGCTGATCTTCGGCGGGATGTTCGGGGCGTTCACCTACGTCGAGCCGTTGTTGACGCGCGTCGGCGGCTTCCCCGAGTCGGCGGTGCCGTGGTTGCTCGTCGCGTTCGGCGTCGGGCTCACCGGCGGCAACGTCGCCGGCGGCCGGTGGGCAGACCGCTCGATCGACCGGACGCTCGGAGTGGTCGGCGCCCTGCTGTTCGTCGTCATGGTCGTGATCGCGCAGATCGCCCAGGTGCCCGCCGCGCTCGCGATCCTGCTGGTGGCGATGGGCTTCCTCGGCTTCGCCACCGTCCCCGCACTCCAGACGCGCGTGATGCGCTACGCCGCGGGCGCGCCCAACATGGCGTCCGCGGCGAACATCGCCGCTTTCAACGGAGGGAACTTCCTCGGCGTGTGGCTGTCCGGTGCGGCAATCGACGCCGGCGCGGGGTTCCGGTCACCGTTCTGGGTCGGCGCCGGGTTCATCGCCGCGGGCCTGCTGCTGGGCACCGTCGGCGTGGTCTCAGCCGCCCGCGGTGGGCGGCGTCACGTCGGCCGGGAGGCGCAGGGCGGCGACCCGGTCGACGAACACTGACCCGGGCGCCGCGGTGTAGGTGAGCATGCGGTGCCCGGAGTGGTCGGGCATCGAGAGCACCTCGAAATCCAGCTCCAGCTCGCCCGCCCGCGGGTGCTGCATGAACTTGACCCCCGACATGCAGTTGCCCACCGGGTGCTGGGACCACATCGCGGCGAAGTCGCTGCTGTTGAGGGTCAACTCGCCGACGAGCGCGGACAGCTCGGGGTCGTCGGCAAAGCGTCCGGACAGCAGCCGTAGCGACGCCACGGCCCGCGACGCCTCACCTCGCCAGTCGGTGTAGAGCGCGCGGGTCTCGGCGTCCAGGAACAGCATCCGCGTCAGGTTCGGACGGCACGACGGGCGACCAGGGGCGTCGACCGGCAGGTACCACCCGACGAGCTCGCGGCCGAGGCCGTTCCACGCCAAGATCTCGGTCCGCTTGCCGAGCAACACGGCCGGGATCTCGGTCATCGACTCCAGCAGCCGCACAGTGCCCAGCCGCGCGAGGTCAGGCTCGCCGCGGGGTGCGAGCTTCGCCCGTGGCACCCTCGCGAGGTCAAACAGGTGGCCACGCTCGACGTCATCGAGCCGCAAGGCGTTCGCCAACGCGGCGATCACCGATTCGGACGCGTTTCTGCTGTGCCCCTGCTCCAGCCGGGTGTAATACGTCACCGAGAGTCCGGCGAGCAGCGCAATCTCCTCGCGGCGCAGCCCGGACACCCGGCGCTGGCCGTAACTGACCACCCCGACGTCCACCGGGTTCAGCGCGGCGCGGCGTGCTCGGAGGAACTCACCCATCCCCGTGTCCAGCATGTTTGTAACTATCCCCAGATTCGGCGTTTGTGGCTATCCCTGCCGGTGATAGCCCGGACACAGTCTGGAGCGCTCGGAGCGCAGCGGTCAGGCTCGAAATCGATGGAATCCGAACCGAAAGGACGTGTGCGATGGCCACCACGAGCCGATCCGAGACCGGACCGCCGTCGGCGTCAGCGGGAATGGCGCCGGACGTTGATCCACACGGTGACGCCTCAGCGGGCCTCAGCGGCCGCCAGCGCGTCGCCTTGGCGCTGCTGCTGACCGCGGGCTTCACCCTCGCCGTCGACTTCTCCATCCTCAGTGTCGCGCTCCCCCGCGTCGGCGCCGATGTCGGGTTGTCGCTGCAGCACCTGCAGTGGATCGCCACCGCGTTCGCCCTGTGCGCCGCGGGCTTCACACTGTTCTTCGGTCGGCTCGCCGACTTCGCCGGCCGCAAGCGGATGTTCCTGATCGGATCGCGGTGCTGGCGATCGGCTCGCTCGTGGGCGGCCTCGCCACGACCCCATGGGTCCTCATCGCGGCCCGGGTCACGCAGGGACTTGCCACCGCGGCGGTCGGCCCAGCGGCGCTCTCACTGCTCACGACCTCGTTTCCCGAAGGCCCACAACGCGACCGCGCTATCGGCCTCAACGGCGCGCTCATGGCCGCGGGTTTCACCACCGGCGCCATCCTTGGCGGTGTGCTCACTGACCTGTTGAGCTGGCGCTGGGCGTTCTTCATCAACATCCCCATCGCGCTCGCGGTCCTGATCCTCGGGCCGGCCTTCATCAAGGAGACCGCCTCCCTGCGGCGTCGCAGCCTCGACGTGCCGGGTGCGCTCACCGTCACCGCGGCCCTGCTGGCCGTCATATTCGGGCTTACCAGCGCAGGCGACCACGCCTGGAGCGACGCCCGCGTCTGGGTTCCGCTGGTGGCCGGGGCCGCACTCCTCGTCGCGTTCTGGCGCATCGAGAAGTCCACGCCGCACGCACTGGTCCCAGTGACGATCCTCGCCAAGAACACCGTGGCCTGGGGCAACCTCGCCGGGCTACTGGCCTTCGCTACCGAGACCTCGCTGGTCTTCCTGCTTACGCTCTACCTGCAAAAGAGCCTGGACTTCAGCCCGCTCGGAGCCGGGCTCGCGTTTGGCGTACTCGGCATCGGGACGGTCGTCGGCGGGGTATTCGCGCCGCGGTGGATCGGCCGCTTCGGCAACAAGGCCACGCTCGTCGGGGGATTCGGCGTTCAGGCAGTTGCGACGGTCGCACTATTGCTGCTTGGCCTCGACCGCGGCCCAGCGATGGTGCTGCTGCTCGTCGCCACCTTCGTCGGCGGCGTAGCCAACCTCGCCGCGATCGTTGGCTACGTCGTCACAGCGACGTCCGGCCTAGCCGACCACGAGCAGGGACTCGCCACCGGCCTCACGACGATGAGCCAGCAGGTCGGCATCACGCTCGGCATCCCCATAATGAGCACGATCGTCGCGGTCAACCTGCCGCGGACGTTGTCTCAGCCGACGGCGCAGACGGTGCTGGACGCCGTCCGGCCCGCTATCGCGGTCAACGCCGGGTTGTGCGTGCTCACGGCCGTACTCGTGGCCGTCTTCCTCACGAGGGTGCGCCCGGCGGCGGTCTGAACGGGACCCCACGGTTCGTACGCCCCGCAGCCTCTCCCACGGCGGCGGGGCGTACGGACGCGTGATAGCCGGCGAAGGGACGGGCTGTCGCGACCGACACGCCGCCTTGCATGCCCGCGCCGCCCGGGACGCCCTCACCCGGGAGCGGCTCGCCGAGCCCCGCGCCGACGGTGCCCGCGAGGAGCTTCGGGTGCTGCTCGTCGCCCGATACCACCACGTGCGCATGCGGACCGCGACCGTGAACACGTTCAAGGCGTTCGTGCTGACCGCCCCAGAACCGCTGCAGACCCAGTTCCGGGGCCTGGGCACCGCCGCCGAGATCAGCCACGCCGCCGAGCTACCCGCAGGCGAAAACGCTGCCGAGGAAGTACTCATGATTACCTTGGCCCAGCTGGCCGGGGTGGTACGCCTGCTCGACGAGCACCTCGCCGCGAACAAGACCCAGCTCGCCGCGCTGGTCTCCTCGCGGATGCCGGAGATGCTCGCCAAGTTCGGGGTCGGACCCGTCGCCGCGGCGCAGCTGCTGGTGTCCTGGTCGCACCCCGGGCGGTGTCGATCCGCCGCTCGCGTTCGCGATGCTCGCCGGCACCGCACCCTTACCCGCCTCGTCGGGCCGGGTCACGCGTCACCGGCTCAACCGCGGCAGGGACCGCCAGCTCAACCGGGTCCTGCATGTCATCGCAATGCACCGACTCCGCCACGACCCCCGCACCCCGCGACTACGCCGACCGACGACAAAGCGGCGGGGAGCACCGACCGCGAGACCCGCCACTGCCTGAAGAATTACCTCGCCCGCCACCTCTGGCGCGTCATGGAACACCACCAACCCGAGCCCTACGCGACCCCAACACCACCGACAACTGATCACGAGCCGGGCTTAGCGGAGGATCCTGCGCGATTGCTACTCAGACCCCAGCTCATCCGGGATATTCAAGGTCGTGCGCATGTGCGTTAGCGTATCCGCACATCAGGGGCGGCCCCGGTGTTCGGCACCTATCCGCACGAACTGCTCGATCAGCGACGGGTCGTCCACAGCACCCAGACTCAATGCGGTAGCCGGGTCGACACCTTGTAGCACCCGTTTGACCGGTACCTCCAGCTTTTTGCCGGTCCGGGTATGCGGGATGGCATTAACCTGGATGAACTCCTGCGGCACGTGCCGCGGGGAGGCGTCCCGGCGCAGCGCTGCCACGATCCGCGCCTGCAGGTCGTCGTCGAGTTGCACCTCGTTGGCGAGCACCAGGAACAGCGGCATCCAGTAGCTGCCGTCGGGCATCTCCGCCCCGATCACCAACGACTCCTGCACCTCGGGGAACTGCTCCACCACGTCGTAGATGTCCGCGCTGCCCAACCGCACCCCGTTGCGGTTCAGGGTGGAGTCCGATCGACCATGCACTATCACCGTGCCCCGGGACGTGAGGGTGATCCAGTCACCGTGCCGCCACACCCCGGGGTAGGTATCGAAGTACGCGGCGCGGTACCGGCTGCCGTCCGGGTCGTCCCAGAAGTAGATCGGCATGGACGGCATGGGTTGGGTAATGACCAACTCGCCCACCTGGTCGCGGACGGATTCACCGTGCGGCCCGTAGGCGTCGACGGCTACCCCCAGCGCCGCCGCGCTGATCTCCCCCGGGTACACCGCCAGACTGGGCGCGCTGCCGACGAATCCGGCGGCCACGTCCGTGCCACCGCTGGTGGAGACCAGCTGGACGTGCGGGGACACCGCATCCCGCACCCAGGGGTACGCCGAGAGGTGCAGGGCGGACCCGGTGACCCCCAGGGTGCGCAGCCCGTCCAGGTCATGGTCGCGGCCCGGGTGAAGGTCGGCTTTCTCGCAGGCCAACAGGTACCCCGGGCTGACCCCGAACGCGGTGACACCGTGGCGTCCGACGACGTCCCATAACCGGTCTGGCTGGGGATGCATGGGGTTGCCGTCGTAGAGCACCACCGCCGATCCGACCAGCAGCCCCCCCACGTTGAGGTTCCACATCATCCAGTTGGTGGTGGTGTACCAGAAGAAGGTGTCCCCCACCCCCAGGTTCAGGTTCAGTCCCAGCGCCGACAGGTGGGCCAGCAACACTCCCCCGTGCCCGTGCACGATGCCCTTCGGTTTGCCGGTGGTACCGGAGGAGAACAGCACCCACAGCGGATGATCGAACGCCACGTCGACAACGACCAGCTCGGCCGGTTGGGCGACAGCGTCGGCCCATGCCGTGGTAGGAACCCCGGTGACCAGGTGCTCGCCCAGCCCGAGGTGGTCGACGGTCAGCACGGCCCTCAGGGTCGGCAGCGCGGCGGCGAGCTCAGCGGTCGCCTCCCGGCGGTCCACCGTGGCACCGCCGAAGGTGTAGCCGTCCGCAGCCGCGAGCACGGTAGGGCGCAATTGGGCGAAGCGGTCCGCGGCCGCCGACGGGCCGTAGTCCTGCCCGCAGCACGACCACACGGCGCCCAGGCTGGCGGTGGCCAGGAACGCGACCACCGAGACCCGCGTGTTCGGCAGGTACCCGATGACCCGGTCACCGGGCTGGACGCCGAGTTCACGCAACGTGGCCGCGACCGAGGCCACCTCGCTGCGGAGCGCACCGAGGGTGGTGATCTGTTCGCGGCCGGACTCGTCGACCTCGATCACCGCCCGTGACGCCGGGTCGCCGCGAAGCGCGTGCTCGACATAGCTCAGGGTCGCGCCGGTGAACCACCGTGCCCCGGGCATGTCGCGACCGCTCAGCACCTGCGTGTAGGGAGTGGCCGGCCGGACATCGAAGTGCCTCCACACCAGCGTCCAGAACTGCTCCAGCTCGGTGGCCGACCATTGCTGCAGGTCCCGGTAGGCGGAGAGGTCCCGGCCGGCGATGGCGCTGGCCTCGCGGGCGAATGCTGCGATGCGGGCTCGCTCGGCCTCTGGGCCGGGGGTCCAGATGGGTTCGGGATCGGTCATGGCAGGTCCATCCTCTGCGCGGGTTGCCGCGGTGCGGTGCGGTCGGAGGGGTCAACCAGGTCGACGGGGTGGTCCACATCCACGGCCAACTCGCCGCCCAACTCGGCTCCGACCAGCTGTAATTGATCGCCACTCCAGAACCGCCCGGGGTCATACCAGTTGACCTTGCGGCCCGGGGCGAGCAAACCCATCGCTTCGTAGGTCAACGCCACCACCTCCGCGCAGTACGCGGTCTCCAGGTCAGGCCGGCGCTCACCCCGCGGGCGCAACGGCAGGCGGCCACCGAACCAGCGGGCCACCATCCGGGCGGTGGTCGGGAACGGGGTGCCGTCCAACCGGGCCACGGTACGCAGCGCGGCGTCGATCTGCTCCGCGGTCGCGGTGGGCTGCAGCTGCCGGAACCAGGCACGCTGGCCGTAGCGGTGCGCCCACACGGACGCCGCCTGGCGCATGTCGTGTAGCTGTACACCGCGTTGATGCTGCCCGGTCCACATGTCGGGCACGGACCGGCCGAGTTCGGCGTGCCACAGCAGCGGCGGCAGGTCTTCCACGACCAGCGACATCCCCACGTGGTTGACCGGTGAATTGGTCAGGGCCTGAATCGCCCGATCGGCACTCGAGCGCCCCCGGAAGATCCACAGGTCGCCGGTACGGCTGAGGTTCACGGCATCATCCATGCTCAGTCTGGCGTGGGTCTCGCGACGTGGTGACACCGTCGTAACCTAGCGACGTGCGGTGGTGGAAGGTGCTGGGGCTAGCCGGCGTCCTCGGCGTGGCGGCCACCGGCGCGATGACGGCGCGCGCGGAACGCAAGCGCCGCGCATACACCCCCGACGAGATCCGGACAGTGCTGCACGAGCGTGCTGCGGCGGCGCAGCAACGAACAGAAGCGTCCCCCGCGCGGTCACGGCAGTTGTAGGACGTCGCAGGACTGGAACAGTGTGATCGGTCGGGGTGTTGACATGGCCATGACCACCATCGGACTCATCGGCAGCGGAAACATCGGCTCCACCCTGGGCAGGCTCTTCGCCGAGGCGGGCCACGACGTGGTGCTGAGTAACTCCCGCGGCCCGGACACCCTGCGCGAGCTGGTGGCGGGTCTCGGTGATCGTGCGCGAGCCGGTACCGCCACGGAAGCTGCGGAGGCCGGTGACATCGTCGTGGTCACCGTTCCGCTCAAGGCATACCGGTCGGTCCCGGTGCAACCGCTGGCCAGCAAGGTCGTCATCGACACCAACAACTACTACCCGGAGCGGGACGGGCAGATCCCGGAGCTCGATGACGAGTCGGCCACCACGAGTGAGCTGCTGCAGGCGCATCTGCCGGACTCGAAGGTCGTGAAGATGTTCAACGCGATCTTCTACGGGCACCTCGGCGCGCAGGGCCGACCGCCTGGCTCGCCTGACCGCCGGGCGTTGCCGATCGCAGGTGACGACGACGAGGCCAAAGTGGTGGTTCAGGACTTGGTGGAGGAGTTGGGCTTCGACGTGGTCGATGCCGGGGCTCTGGCGGAGGGCTGGCGATTCCAGCGGGACACTCCTGCCTACGTGGTTGGCTACGACGTGGCCGAGCTGCGGGCGAAGCTGGCCGACGCCAAGCGGTACGCGACGATGACCGAGAAGGACCGCGCTGCGATCACCCGCCGCGCCGAGGAGTACTTCGCCTCGCACTGAGTACCCGCTGCGGCTCGACCTGCCATCTCGGTGGTGTAGGGCCCGCTGCCTTTGTAGCCTGGGTGGACACCCCAACGACGAGGAGCGCAATGATGAGTGTCGACCGTGGATTGCTCGCCCTGCTCGAAGCCAAGCCGGGCAAAGGTGCGGAGCTGGCAGCGTTTCTGCAGCAGGGCCGCGAGCTCGCAGTCGCCGAGGGTGGCACCGTGACCTGGTACGCCTTCCGGCTCAGCGAGACGACGTACGGCATCTTTGACACCTTCGCCGACGAGGATGGCCGCCAGGCGCATCTCAACGGTCAGATCCCCGCCGCACTGGGGCAGGTCGGACCGGATCTGTTGGCGGCGGACCCCGACATCCGCCTGGCCGACGTTATCGCCGTCAAGTAGCTGCCATCACAGCGAGCGCCGCGCAGTGATGGCCAGCCAGCCCGCGCGTCGGGGCAGAACGGCTCACCTAGCGGCGAGCGGGTGTCAGATTGCAGGGCCGACCGCGGCGATAGCCGAGACCCGTAGGAAATCGAGCTTCGCGGCAGCCTCGGAGCCCGACGCCGCCGTATAGGCGACGATTCGCAGGTCAGTGCCGGCGACGGTGAACACGTCGCAATCGAGTTCGACGTCACCGACGAGTGCGTTCCGCACGACCTTTCGCTCCGACTGGAGTTCGCCCACGGCGCCGCCCGCCCACAGCTCGCGGAACTGCTCGCTCGACGCCAGCAGTTCCTCGACCAGTTCCATCACTGCGCGGTCGCCGGGATACCGTCCCTGGACCCGACGGAGGTCGGCCACGAGCGACGCCTCGAAGGTGTCGACACCGCCCGACCGCCTGACGATGCTCTGCACGCCGTCGCTCAGCGCCTTGCCGCTGAAGTGCGACCGCAGGAGGTTCGGTCGGTCCGTGCCGCGTCGAATGGGTAGGCCGAGCAGGGCCGCCCACAATGGGCTCCACGTGAGCAGATCCCAGGAGGCGGTGAAGACGGCCAACGGGATCTCGCCGAGACGGGCCACTAGGCGCTGCACGCCGGGCGGAATGTGCGCGGGCACGTCGCCCTGCGACGGCGGGAGCAGCCCGGCGACGACAAAGAGGTGGTCGCGCTCGGAATCGCTCAGCTGCAGCGCCCGGGCGAGCGACGCCGAGACCTGGTGAGAGGGTCGCCGCGCGCGTCCCTGCTCCAGGCGAACGAGGTAGTCGACGCTCACACCAGCCAGCGAGGCGAGTTCCTCGCGTCGTAGGCCCGCTGCACGCCGCGAGTCACCGTCGGCAAGGCCAACGTCGACGGGCGAGAGGCGGTCACGCCATGAGCGGATGAGCGCTCCGAGGTCGCCGTGCCTATCATTCATGGGGCAATTCTGACAGTGACCGCCGGATCCTGGGTGGTACTGCCAGTCCCCATGCTTACCTGGGCCACGACAACCCAGTGTCGCCGCAGCACACTCGCAGGATGACAACAACTCTGATCACCGGGGCCAACAAAGGCCTTGGCTATGAAACCGCCCGCCGCCTCATCGAGGCCGGGCATACCGTGTGGATGGGTGCACGTGACGCCACGCGCGGTCAGCAGGCGGCGGACGCCCTCGGTGGCCGCTTCGTGCACCTCGACGTGACGAGCGATGCTTCCGTCGCTGGCGCCGCCGACACGGTTGCGGCCGCCGGAGGCCTCGACGTACTCATCAACAACGCCGGCATCTCCGGTCCCCACAACCCGGCCGCGGAACAGACGGCAGCCGACGCCCTGAGCGTCTACGGCACCAACGTCGTGGGCGTCGTCCGCATGATCAGCGCGTTCGCGCCGCTTCTCCGTGCATCAAGCGCCCCGACGATCGTCAACGTGACCAGCGGCCTGGGATCGTTCGCCTTCGTGCACGATCCCGAGCGGATTGAGTCGAAGGTCAACGCGCCGCTCTACACGTCGTCGAAATCGGCAGTCACCATGCTGACGGTGCAGTACGCCAAGGCGTTTCCTGAGATGCGAGTCAACGCGGCCGACCCCGGCTACACCGCGACCGATCTCAACGGCAACAACGGCACGCAGACAGTTCATGAGGGGACGGACGCAATTGTCGACCTGGCCACGCGGGGCGGCGAGGGCCCGACCGGCACGTTCATCGACCGCTCCGGCGTCGCCCCCTTCTAACGCCGCAGGTGCGTGCGGCGACCAGACGCCGTAGGGACGGGCCGCCATTGCTGGTCGTCCGTCCCTACGGCGTCGCCCTGTCATGTCACCGGGAGCACGACCTGAGACGGGATCAACTGACGACTTCATCCCAACGTCGTTCCGAGTGTCACCCAGGGGCGCCAGTAGCACCTCCGGGCGCGGAAGCGACGGGTCTGCGGGGCAGCAGTGGCCTCTGCGGGCGACGGTGGTAGTCGGCCCTGCGGCCGAGGAGGTGAGTATCGGGCGTATCGGGCCGTCGGTCGAATCCTTCGCCGGAGACCGGAACGTGTAGAGGTCAGTTCCGCTCCGGCGCATCCATCTCAGGCTTGAATGCGCGGACCGTGAGGGTGTAGCCGATGGCGGTGAGGATGCGCTGGGTGGTGTGCAGCGACGGGGAGACGGTTCCGGTTTCGTAGGAGTGGATCGCCGCGCGGGAGGTGCCGGAGCGGCGGGCGAGTTCTGAGATTGATAGGCCCGCGGCTTCCCGGGCGTCGCGGAGTTGCCGGTTCAGTGGTGATTGGGACATGAGCCTGCTCGATTGCGGCACCGGCCTCCGCGCCTGGTGGGCGCACCACAGCGTCCCACCCGGGGCGGCTTCGGTGGGGCGGTCTGGCATGCGGCGCGGTCGGCGGCTCGGGCTTGTATAGCAGCGCGCTGGGCGGCCAGCCATGCCGTGAACTGGCGCCACCGCGTCCGCTCTCCCGCTTCGTGCTGCCCCTTCTCTGGGGACTCGTTCGAGTCGACGAACATCTCCTGGATGAGGAACTGGGCCTTGGGCAGTAGTGGCTGGCGGCCTCCCATGACTCGTCCGGTGATTGCGAGGACTTCGTCGGCGGTGCGGGCGCCGACCACCTTGGCGAGGTGGCGGATGTCGTCGGCGTCGCGGTCTACGCGGGCTGCGGCGACCTTGAGGGCGAGCAGGTCCTCTCCGGAGGGCACGCTGACGCGGACGCCGGGTGCGGCGAGGATTTCCCGCTGGTTGGGGTCGGGGCCGGGTAGCAGGCCCTTGACGGCGTCGTTGAGCCAGCCTTCGGGCAGGCCGTGTCGAACACCGACGCGGGTCGCCGCCTCGTAGACCTCGCGCTTGGGCTCGTAGACGCCGTCGATGTCACGGGTGGCGCGGCGGGTGTTGAACGCCAGGGCCATGGCGGCGCCGCCGCCGATGAACAACTCCGCTCGGAGTCCCTGCTTGTTCAGGTCGTCGCCGAGTTCGCGGAGCAGTTCCAGGATCTGGTCGCGACTGAGGAACGCGTCGCTCTTACCGATACCAGCGAATCGGCTTCGACCAGGACGCCGCGCAGCAGGAACGACAGCGGGCTGTTGACCAGCGCGTTCGGGAACAAGGCGTCGGGCCCCGCGTACCACAGGCTCGACAAGGCGCGGGCCGGGTCGTTGGCCCAGCCAGGGACCGGCCGACCGGTCGTGAAGGCTGCGTGCGCTGCCGCAGCGGCCACGAGTGCGTTGACGACAGGCGTGGTGGTCAACGCTGGAACGCTTCCTAGGTTCTCGGCGCGAGTGAGCCAGTCGGCGACGAAGCGCACGTACTCAGCAGACGTCACGCTGCTGAGTGTCGCGACGAGATCCTGAGGGCTACTCACCAGCCGAGTGTACCAGATCCAGTACGGCCGCCGCTGGGAAGAGCCGGTAAACGTGACAGTCGCGTGCGGTATTCATGACAACCGCCTGCAGTAGTCATGACAGCCGTCATCAACTGCAGCCGCTGGTCGACCCGCATCCCTCGCACACGTAACAACTCCCGGCCGGGCGCATCTTCGTCCCGCAGGTGAAGCACAGCGGCGCATCCGTCGCCAGCCCGGTGACCGCCTCGAACAGCTCCGATGTACTCCCCACCGATGCCGGGGCCGGACTGGCCACCGCCACCTCGGCGGGATCGACGGCCATCCCGGTTCCCACCGACGAGCGCAGACCCTCGAGGTCAACCTCGACTGCTCCGGTGCCGTAGTCGGTGGCAGCTACCTGCGCCGCCCGTTCCTGCGCGGAGTAGATCCCCAGGTCAGCTCGCTTCTGTGCCGACAGGTGGTCGAGCGCGATGCGACGGAACAGGTAGTCCACCACCGACGTCGCGATCCGAACGTCCGGGTCGTCGGTCATGCCGGACGGCTCGAACCGGTTGTTGACGAACTTGCCCACGTAGGTCTCCAGCGGGACGCCGTACTGCAATGCGATCGAGATGGCCAGGGAGAATGCATCCATTACCCCCGACAGGGTGGAGCCCTGCTTGCTCATGTTGACGAATATTTCGCCTAGGCCCCCGTCGGGGTAGGAACCCGTCGTCAGGTATCCCTCGGCACCGCCCACGGTGAACGACACGGTCTGCGCGGTCCGCTTCTTGGGCAGGCGCCGCCGGGTGGGACCGGCCACGACGACAGGGGCGGGCGTGGACTTGTCCGACGACGTCGATCCCGAGCTTCCGGTGGACAGCGGCTGACCGACCTTGCAGTTGTCCCGGTAGATGGCCAGTGCCTTGATGCCCATCTTCCAGCTCTCGAAGTAGATGCCCTCCACCTCTTCGACGGTGGCCGACTGGGGCATGTTCACCGTCTTGGAGATGGCCCCCGACAGGAACGGCTGCGCGGCCGCCATCATCCGCACGTGGCCCATCGGGGCGATGGCCCGCTCCCCCATGGCGCAGTCGAACACCTCGTAGTGCTCCCGACGCAGCCCGGGCGCGTCGATGACGTGCCCCTTCTCCGCGATGTGCTCGACGATTGCCTCGACCTGCTCAGGCTGGTACCCCAAGGAGGTCAATGCCCGCGGCACCGTTTGGTTGACGATCTGCATGGAGCCGCCACCGACCAGCTTCTTGAACTTCACCAACGAGAAGTCCGGCTCGATCCCGGTGGTGTCGCAGTCCATCATGAAGCCGATGGTGCCGGTGGGGGCCAGCACGCTGGCCTGCGCATTGCGCCAGCCGTTGCGCTCCCCGATCTTGAGCCCGTCCTGCCACGCCGCAGTAGCCACCGTGTGCACCGCGGCGTCGATCCTGTTGATCGTGCGGAGCAGGTCGTTCGCCGCAGCGTGCTTGCGCATCACACGCTGGTGCGCGGAGGCGTTCTGGGCGTAACCGTCGTAGGCACCCACCACACCAGCCAGTTCAGCCGAGCGCCGGTAGGCGGTTGCGGTCATCAGCGACGTGATGGCCCCGGCCAGCGCCCGACCACCGGCCGAGTCGTAGGCGTGTCCGGTGGCCATCAGCAGCGCACCGAGGTTCGCGTACCCGATGCCCAGCTGACGGAAGCGGCGGGTCGTCTCCGCGATCGGCGCGGTGGGGAAGTCGGCGAAGCAGATGGAGATGTCCATGGCGGTGACGATCAGCTCCACGGCCTTGCCGAAGGTCACCGCGTCGAAGCTGCCGTCGGCGGCCAGGAACTTCATCAGGTTCAGCGAGGCCAGGTTGCAACTGGAGTTGTCCAGGTGCATGTACTCGCTGCACGGGTTGGACGCGCTGATCCGGCCGGACTCCGGGCAGGTGTGCCAGTCGTTGATGGTCCCGTCGTACTGGATACCGGGGTCGGCGCACTCCCACGCCGCCTGCGCAATGGAGCGGAACAGGGCTTTGGCGTCGACGGTCTCGATGACCTCGCCGGAGCCGCGCGCCCGTAGACCGAAGCTGGCGCCGGTCTCCACGGCGGTCATGAACTCGTCGTTCACCCGGACCGAGTTGTTCGCGTTCTGGTACTGCACGCTGGTGATGTCCGAGCCCCCCAGGTCCATGTCGTAACCGGCGTCGCGGAGCACGCGGATCTTGTTCTCCTCCCGTGCCTTGGTCTCCACGAACTCCGTGATGTCGGGGTGGTCGACGTCGAGGACGACCATCTTCGCCGCCCGCCGGGTCGCCCCGCCGGACTTGATGGTCCCGGCGGAGGCATCTGCTCCGCGCATGAAGCTGACCGGGCCGGAGGCTGTGCCACCGGAGGACAGCAACTCCTTGGACGAGCGGATGCGGGAGAGGTTCAGACCGGCGCCAGAGCCGCCCTTGAAGATCAACCCCTCCTCCTTGTACCAGTTCAGGATGGAGTCCATCGTGTCGTCGACGGCGAGGATGAAGCAGGCGCTGACCTGCTGCGGCGACGCGGTACCTACGTTGAACCACACTGGTGAGTTGAAGCTGAACACCTGGTGCAGCAGCATCCAGGTCAGTTCGTGGGAGAAAATGTCCGCGTCCGTCTCGCTGGCGAAGTAGCCGTTGTCCAGACCTGCCTTGGTGTAGGCGCCCACCACCCGGTCCAGCAGCTGCCGCAGGCTGTGCTCCCGGGACTCCGAACCGGCCGCCCCGCGGAAGTATTTGCTGGTGACGATGTTGACCGCGTTCAGCGACCAGCTCTCTGGGAACTCCACCCCGCGCTGGTCGAAGTTCACCGTCCCGTCGCGCCAATTGGTCATCACCACATCCCGGCGCGCCCAGGTGACCTCGTCGTAGGGATGCACCCCTTCGGTGGTGTACACGCGTTCCACCCGCAGGCCGAGCTTGCGCCCGTTACCCTCGGCACCGCTGTGCGTGCTGCGGTGGTTGGAGTTGCTGCCTGCGGTGTCGGTACCGACGGTCTCGGTCATGCGGTGGTCCTGTTCACTCGGAAGGTCTGGGTCAGAACAACGATGGGTCACGTAGCACTAGGTCAACTCGTAGGCCCAGAAGCAGTACTGGCTGGTGCGGCGCCTAGCGACGCCGACGCTCACCCGGTCTGGTGATCGCGGAGCGCCCGGATCTCTTTCTCGAAATCCTCGGCGGAGGTAAACGAGCGGTAGACGGAGGCGAACCGGAGGTAGGCCACCTCGTCCAGGTCGCGCAGCGGACGCAGGATCGCCAGACCGACGTCGTGGCTCGGTATCTCGGCGGATCCACCGGCCCGGACCGCCTCTTCCACCTGCTGGGCCAACTGGTACACCGCGTTCTCGTCGACCGGCCGGCCCTGACACGCCCGCTGCACGCCCCGTACGACCTTGTCGCGGCTGAACGGCTCGGTGACCCCGCTGCGCTTGACGACGGCGAGTACTGCGGTCTCCACCGTGGTGAACCTGCGGCCGCACTCGGGGCAGGACCGGCGACGACGGATCGCTTGGCCCTCCTCCGCCTCGCGGGAGTCGACCACCCGCGAGTCGGGGTGGCGACAGAACGGACAATGCACGGCGACACCCCTTCCATACAGGTGATCGTCCACCGGATCTGTGGAGCAACCGGTGCATAACGTGGCTGGGTCTGTGAGTTGGCGTGGACAACCCGGGACCCTACCTGTGGACGAACTACATCGTTGTCAACACTAGATGTTGTGGTCTCCACGGTAGGTCGTCGACCTTCCGACTGCAAGCGACACACCGGTGCATCACCTGGTCGGTACGACGAGGGACTGACCAGTGCGCACGGCAGGCCCACTCAGGCCATTGAGCGAGACAATCCGTTGCACGACCGCTGACGCCGGCACACCGGGGGCGACGCGGGCCGCCAGCTCGGACAGGTTCTCCCCCGATTGCACCTGCACAACCGTGGTGGCGGTGGGCACCTCGGCGACGCCGCGGGAGCGCACCGCTCCCATCCCCCACGCCGTCAGCGTGACCAACAACACGGCCAGCACGGTCAGGGCCGCCACGCGGCGTCGACGCTGCCACCGCGTCGGGTAGTGCGGTGCGCGGGATAGTCGCACGCGCCCCGGCAGCTGTGCGTAGGACATCGGCCGCCCGCCCGGACGCCGCAGCGCAGCAGGGCGTGGCCGCGGCGATGCCGAAGCGATGCCGGGCGGCCGGACGACTGCTGCGCTGATCCTGTTCTGGGTCACACTCGTGGTGGTCATGCTCGTCCTCCGTCATCGTGCGCCGCAGAGCGGCGATCTCGGCCGTTCATATCGAACAATCGTTCGAGTCGAACGCATGAGCGATGTGTACCAGCCGCCACCGACAAAATCGAGGCCTCACGGCGTGTCGGATCGAACAGTTGTTTGAACACCGGGTGATTGACGGCTACGTTCGACCTCACGAGACGGGTCGGCGCAGCAGGCGGAGCAGGAGGCACACCCACGATGAACAGCAAGGACACCGAAATCCCGCAGGTGGCGGAGGTGCGGCAAAGCCCGAGCGGAGACGTCGCCGTGTTCGGCTCCGGCGCCACGGCCGACGTGCCGGTCGCTGCCGGTGGGCTCACTCCCCGTCAGCGCCGGGTGCTGGAGGTGATCCGCGATTCAGTCGAGCTGCGCGGCTACCCGCCCAGCGTCCGGGAGATCGGCGACGCGGTCGGGCTGACGTCGACATCGTCGGTCTCCCATCAACTCAAGAGCCTGGAGCGCAAGGGCTTCCTGCGGCGCGACCCGAACCGTCCCCGCGCCGTCGACGTACGTACCCCGGAGGACGTCGCTCTCGCCGAAGCCGCGCATGGCGCCCACCCGGGCAGCGCCGGTAGTCCCGACGAAGAGGCTCGTCGCGCGGCGATGCCGGCCCCCACGTTCGTGCCCGTGCTCGGCCGGATCGCCGCCGGTGGTCCCATCTTGGCTGAGCAGGCCATCGAGGACGTCTTCCCGCTACCGCGTGAGCTGGTCGGCGACGGGTCGCTGTTCCTGCTCCGGGTAGCCGGCGACTCGATGGTCGACGCCGCGATCTGCGACGGGGACTGGGTCGTCGTCCGGCAACAGAACGTCGCCGAGAACGGTGACATCGTGGCCGCGATGCTGGACGGGGACGCCACCGTCAAGACGTTCAAACGGCGCGACGGTCATGCATGGCTGATGCCCCACAACCCGCTGTTCGCGCCGATCCCCGCCGACGACGCGACCATCCTCGGCAAGGTGGTCACGGTGTTGCGCAAACTGTGAGCTGTCGCAGCCTCAGCGCTGGCGTCGACCGCGACCGACGCCGCCGAGCCTGCTGATCAGCCAAACCAGCGCGGCCGCCGCCGCCACCGCCACGATAGCCGCCTGCCAACGGCTCACTCCACCCGTTGGGCCGGCTGGTTGGGTCGGCGCCGGGGTTGGCGATGGCGACTGGGCGGCGAACGTGGGTTCCGGTGCGCCGCGCTGTGCAACTTCAGGGGCGGTCGCAGCCGCGAGCACAGGTGTGGCCACCGGTGCCGCAGCCAACGTGGCGGGTGACAGCAGCAGCGCGGACGTCACGAGCAGAGCGGGCAGCACCATGGGCACCATCGTGTCAGGTCCAGCGAGTGGGTCGGTGACCCTTGGGGACTCATCGGCCGGTGGTGCTCACCGCGAACGGGGCCAGCGCCGAACCCAGGTTGCGCCGGACCCGGGCGTGCAGCCGAGTGCCCTCGGGGGTGTGCTCCTCGCTGAGCACCTCACCTTCGGCGTGCGCCCTGGCCACCAGGTCACCTCGCCCGTAGGGCAGCAGCACCGCCGCGTCGACCTCCGGGTGCGGCAGCAGCCGGGTCAGCGCCTCCTGCAGCTGCGCGATGCCGTAGCCGGTGTGCGCGGAGACGAACACCGCGTCGGGCATCAGCGCCCGCAACCTCGTCAGGCTGACGTCGTCCGCGCGGTCGACCTTGTTCACCACCAGCAGCTCCTGCGGCAGGGTGGTGCCTGCCTCGTCGGCGACCTCGACCAGAACCTGACGCACCGCGGCCACCTGCGCCTCGGGGAACGCATCCGATCCGTCCACCACGTGCACCAGCAGGTCGGCCTGCGCCACTTCCTCCAGGGTGGAGCGGAAGGCTTCCACCAGCTGGGTGGGCAGATGCCGCACGAAGCCCACGGTGTCGGTGAGCACGTACTCCCGGCCGTCGGGCAGCTCCGCGCGGCGGGTGGTCGGGTCCAGGGTGGCGAACAGCGCGTTCTGCACCAGCACCCCGGCACCGGTCAGCGCGTTGAGCAGGCTGGACTTGCCGGCGTTGGTGTAGCCGGCGATGGCCACCGAGGCGACCTCGTTGCGACGGCGGCTGTCCCGTTTGGTCTCGCGGGCTTGGCGCATGCCGGCGATCTCGCGCCGCAGCTTGCTGGTGCGGGAACGGATGCGGCGCCGGTCGGTCTCGATCTTGGTCTCCCCAGGTCCGCGGGTTCCCACACCACCCCCCGCTGCGCCACCGGCACCACCTGCCTGGCGGGACAGCGACTCACCCCAGCCGCGCAGCCGCGGCAGCATGTATTCCAGCTGCGCCAACTCCACCTGCGCCTTGCCCTCCCGGGAGGTGGCGTGCTGGGCGAAGATGTCCAAGATCAGCGCGGTCCGGTCCACCACCTTGACCTTGACCACCTTCTCCAGCGCTGTCAGCTGCGCCGGGGTCAGCTCGCCGTCGCAGATCACCGTGTCGGCCCCGGTCGCGGTCACGATGTCGTGCAGTTCCCGCGCTTTGCCGGAGCCGATGTAGGTGGCGGCGTCCGGGGTGCTGCGGCGTTGCACGAGCGCCTCCAGCACGTGCGAGCCTGCCGTCTCGGCCAGGGCAGCGAGCTCGGCCATGCTGGCGTCGGCCTGGGCTGCCGAACCCTGCGTCCACACCCCGACCAGTACCACCCGCTCCAGGCGCAGCCGGCGGTACTCGACCTCGGTGACATCGGCAAGCTCGGTGGACAGCCCCGCCACCCGGCGCAGCGACGTGCGCTCGGCCAGCTGCATGTCGCCGGTGGTCGCCGGGTCGGTCGCGGCGTCACCGTTGGTGGTGAGGCCGCCGCGGATCGGGGACTCGTCTTCGTGGTCTGGCCACGGGGCAAGGTTCGTCATGTGCTACCGATGGTGCCACGTCGCACCTGCGCAGCGCACGGGATTACTCCCTCGGCGCAGCGCAGCGGCTCAGAGTTGGGCCGCCCACCACTGCGCGTCGAGCACCCCGTCGGCGACGAGCACCGACGGGCCCCGCAGGAAACTGGACGTACCCGTGATTCGGACCTGTACCTGCCCACCCGGAACCTCGACAGTGACGCTGCCGTGGCCCGACCCGTCGTAACGCAGCGCGGCGAGTGCGGCCGCCACCGTGCCGGTTCCGCAGGATCGGGTCTCACCGACCCCCCTTTCGTAGACCCGCATGTGCACGGCGCCGTCAACCGGCGCGGTGACCAGCTCGACGTTCGCCCCGTGTGGGAACACCCCGGTGTCATAGGTGGGGGCTGCGCTCAGGTCCAGCGCCGCCAACGACGACACTGTCAGGTCAGGGCTCACGCAGGCCAGGTGCGGGTTACCGACGTCGATGACCAATCCGTCGATGCGGGCTCCGCCGACGGTCGCGCTGCTGGTGCCCAGTTGGCGGGCCGGCCCCATGTCCACGGTGACGTCACCGTCGCGGCCGGCAGCGTGCACCACCACCGGCCGTGCGCCGGCGCGGCTGCCCACCACGAACTCCCGGCGTTGCTCCAACCCGCTCGCGATCATGTAGTGGGCGAACACCCGCAGGCCGTTGCCGCACATCTCGGCGATGCTGCCGTCGGCGTTGCGGTAGTCCATGAACCAGTCCTGCGGCGTGATGCCGGGTGCCAGGACCTCCTCGAGCGCGCCGGCCCGCACCACCCGCAGCACCCCGTCCGCCCCGATGCCCCGGTGCCGGTCGCACACCGCCCGCACCACCGACGGCCCAAGCTGCAGCGCGCCGTCGACATCGGGCAGCAGCACGAAGTCGTTCTGGGTGCCGTGGCCCTTGGCGAACCGCACCCCGTCCATACCGGCCAGCGTAATGGCCGTCGTCTGGCGCTCTGGCGACCACGGGTTACACCAAGCGTCGGTCAAGCACGGTTCGAGCAATCGTAACCTTTTCGTGACCTGGGGCTGGTTGTGGGCAGGGTTCGCGGTCGGTCATAGTCCGCGCAGCGAATACTGAGATCACGCCGTGGGGGTTTGTGGCCGATTCGCTAGCACGGGGGGATCATCCTGTGGCACAACGTTTTGCGGTGAAGAATGCCCCGACGACGAACGCTTCGGGTGTCGGCTCGCGCCGAGGCGCCCGGCGCTGGGTAGCGTCATTACTCTCCCTTGGCCTGGCGGTGTCGAGCCTTGTGGTCCTGCCCTCACTCGGGATCCCCGTCCCTACAGGAGTTGGTGGGGGAATCGCCCAGGCCGCGACCCCGCCCGCGAGCGGCGAGGCCGGGGTGTTCAACCCCGCGCAGGGCCGATTGTTCGACTCCAGGGCCGGGTCCTCGCCCGCACCGCTGCAACCGAACATCTGGAAACCCATCAACCCCGGCAACACCCCCACCACGATCCCGTTCGGGACGAAAGTCAGCGCCGTAGCCGTGACGGTCACCGCCGTCGGCGCGACCGCTCCAGGGGCGATGCAAGCCGCCCCCAACACTGCCAGGGATGGCACCCTGGGTGAGGTCCTCCAGTACGAGGTCGGCGAGACCATCTCGAACACCGCCATGATCGCCACCGGCACCGACGGCCAGATCGCCGTCAAGGTCAATGCCGCAGTGCACGTCATCGTGGAGCTGCAGGGTTACTACAGCGGTGGTCAAACCGTCGCTCCGGGCGGTTTCGTACCGGTTACCAATGCCCGGCTGCTCGACACCCGCACCTCCGGCGGGGCCATCTCGGGTCAACTCACTCCCGGCACCACCTACAAGGTGCGGATGCGCGACGTTGGCGGGATCCCCGGCACCGCCAACGCCGTCTTCGCCAACGTCACCGCCATCGCCCGCAGCACCAGCGGCACCCTCGGGTCGCTGACGCTGTGGCCGGAGGGCCAGACCGAGCCCACCGCGCAGACCAGCTTTCCCGGCAACGACGTCACCGGTATCGGTCGCACTATCGATATGAACTCCGCCGGGGACGTCAGCGTCAAGCTGTCCGGCAACGCTGGTCCTATCGATCTCATCATCGACGTCCAGGGCTACTTCGACGCCCAGCCGGGCACGGAAGGCTTCACCCCGACCTCGACCCGCATCTACGACAGCGTCAACCCCAGCATCGCGCCCTACACCGACACTGAGACTCAGGTTACCGGCGTCAACGGCCTTCCCGCGGCTGCACCGAACCTGGCCGCGTTCGCCCTCAACCTCACCGTCGCCAACCCCAATGCCGCCAGCGGTTTCGTCGTGGCCTACCCCGCTGACGCCGCCACCCCCAACACCTCCAACCTCAACCTCGCCCCGGGCGAGGTCTACCCCACCTCGCTGGCGCTGGTGCGCCCAAGCAGCACCGGCAAGATCAAAATCCGGTACAACGGCGACCAGCCGATCCGGCTCGTCGTCGACGCCCAAGGCTATTACACCAACTCCGGCCTCCTCGAATTTCCACACGGCAACAACGGCATTGCCGCCGGCGACCGGGCGGCCGCGTCGATGGTCAACCATCAGTTGACCGACCAGGTCCGCTCTGCCTGGAACCCGACCACCGGCAACATGCTGCTGACGGGCAACCTCCTTACCTTGCCCGGTGTCGGCGGCACCGGAGTCGCCATCTCCTGGCGGTACAACTCGATCAACGACCTGCGGCCGACCCTCAGCGTCGGCCGCTACGAGAGTGCCCTGCAAGTCCAGGGCGACGGGTCGGTGCGATACGTCGACGCCACCGCTGGGATTCACACCTTCACCAACCTCGGCGGCGGGCAGTACGCGATGCCGCCCGGCATCAACGCCACTCTCACCAAGTCTGTCAACACCACCGGTCTGGACCAGTACTACCTGCGAATGAACGACAGCGGCATCACCAACGTGTACATGGGCGACGGATCCACCTACCCCCTTACCGGTGTCCGCGACTCGACCGGCAACGCGGTAGGTGCCGTCGGCTGCAGCGCGGCCGGCTACGACTATGCCAACGGTCGGATCAGCCAGATCACCGACAGTCAGGGCCGTCAGATCAACTTTGCGTACAACGACTCCCGCAACCTGGTGCAGCCCTCTCTCATTACCGACCGCTCATTGAACCGGACGATCGGCCTCGTCTACGGCGGCCCTGGCGGAGCCCTGACCCAGATCACCGATGCCACCGGCGCTGTCACGACGCTCGGGTACGACACGAACAAGAAGCTCAACCAGCTCACCGACCCCCGGAACCAGGTCACCCAGGTCACCTACAGCGGGGCCAAGGCCACCGTCCTCGTCTACGCCGCCGGGTCTCCCGCTGAGCAGATCTTCACCGCCACCTACCCGAACGCCACCACGACCACACTCACCGGCCCGTCCGCAACGTCGGCGGGAACGGCGACCACGACCTACACCTACGACACCGCAGCGTCGGGCACGAGCCGGGTCACCAAGGTCGTCGACCCGAACGGCAACTGCAATATGGCTGGGTTCGACACCCACGACAACCAGACGTCGAACACTAACGGGTTGAACCAGCAGTCGACGGCAGAGTTCGACGCGACCAAGAACGTGCTCACCAAGGCCACCGACCCCGGGGTCGGTACGGCCGTGGGTGCCGCGCAGACCTACACCTACGGCACCGCCGCCGGGAACCCCCTGACGAACTACCGCCCCGCCACCGGCAAGGACGACCAGGGCAACACCACCACCTATCAGCACGACCCGCGCAGCGCGAACATCACCTCCGTCGCCACACCGGGTGGGGTGCACGGCACCTTCACCCGGGTGTACAGCGGCATGAACGGCACCAGCGGCTGCACCGCTCCCCTGGGCCAGCTCTGCACCTCCACCGACGGCAAGGGCCAGGTCACCACCTACACCTGGGACAGCAACCGGAACCTCACCCGGATCACCCCACCGGCACCCCTGGGGGTAACCGTGATGACGTACGACGCCGCGGGCCGGATGCTCACCAAGACCGACGGCAACAATCAGACAGCGACCTACAACTACGACGCCCTCAACCGGATGACCCGCGTGACTTACGGGTCCAACGGATCCTGCTCGGTCGCGACCTGCACCACGTGGACGTTCGACACGGTGGGCAACCTCACCCAACGAGTCGACGCCTCCGGCACCACCACATTCACCTACGACGCCCAGAACCGGGTCACCAGCAAGTCTCTCGGGCAGGAGACCACGTCCCTGGCATACGACCGGGCCGGCAACATCTCCGCCTACACCGACACCACCGGTCAGCTCACCTACGGCTACGACAACGCCCACCGCCAGATCTCCCTCGCCGAGCCCGGCGGATCGTGCCCGGCCACCAAGCCGGCGTTCCCCAACACCACCGGGTGCACCTGGTTCGACTACGACCAAGCTAACCGGCGCACGGTCACCACCTTCCCCACCGGGTTCCTCAACACCACCGTCTTCGACAACGCCGGCAAGATCACCTCCATCACCGGCAAGACCAGTGCGGGTGCGGCGAGCACCGCCGTCGCCCGCGGCTACACCTACACACCCGGCCCGGACGGTGGCGACGGCACCCTGAGGACCTCCGTCACCGACAGCACCGGTGCCGCCACCACCTACGGTTACGACGCCATGCGACAGCTCACCAGCGCCACCACCGGCGCCAATGCCGAGACTTGGGGATACGACCTCAACGGCAACCGCACCACCGCTGCCCGCACCGGTGCCGCTACCCAGTACTCGGTGTACAACCCCGCCGACCAGCTCTGCTCCACCTCCACCACCAGCGGAGCAACCTGCGGTACCACCCCCGCCGGGGCCACCGGCTACACCTACGACGCCAACGGCAACACCACCACCGGCGGCACCACCAGCTACACCAACAACGTCTACGACCAGGTCACCACCGCGACCGCCTCCGGTGTTAACACCACATTCAGCTACGCCGACACCGGCAACAGCGAACGCACCCGCGTCGACGACACCACCTACCTCAACGGCCTACTCGGCATCACCGCGCAGACCACGCCCAGCGGACCCACCCTCAACTACATTCGCGACGCCGCCGGCACCCTCATCGCCCTGCGCTACAACGGGGCCAGCAACTACTACACCACCGACACCCTCGGCTCCGTCATCTACCTCATGTTGACCGCCACTGGCACCGCACATGAGTGCGTCAAGTTCGTGCGCTGGAACTGTGGATAACTCCTTAGCCATCCGCGACACCAGCACGCACACGAACGGCCCCGTGGCGTCGTCTGCACCCACCC
>JAABUP010001610.1_pt1 | contig 47116 bp, 58 predicted proteins | sample 5559201 | NCBI WGS metagenome assembly JAABUP01 (sample SAMN10711887, study PRJNA513373) | rock metagenome | isolation source: Antarctica rocks | place: Antarctica
CGAGAGGCCAAGTATTGTACTAAGCTGCCCAAGGCCTCAAACCCTACACAAACAACAGATGCCTGCATTGTGATGCTTCACTGCCTATCATGAGCACAAGAGTCTCCTTGCTCAGAATGCAGCACAATCCATGCTGCAATGATAGATGCTGCAAGGCTTGCTACATGCACCTGATCTCCCATTGACATGTGGGCATTTGGAACAGCATGGGGCATTGATGATACAGACACAGTGCAGCATGGACTTCAGCTTCTCTTGACAATGCTGGTGTGCATCATGGCAAACAGCCGCTGCAGGGTTGCACTATGCAACCTTACAGTATGATGCAGAATCACGCTGAGGCAAATGCTTCATCAATGCACGTTCTCAACCTGAGGCTCTCCTGCAACATTTAACCATGGGATACAAAAGTGGAATTGGGTCATGCTGAGCCGCTACCTGGCATCTTGTGTGAGGTCTTCGATCATAAGCACCTCTGGGGAATCCGGCACTAGAGACCATGTACACAAAGCATATGGCCGGGGCACTGGCGTGAAAGGCACATCTGCAAAGCAGGACAGGGCTTTAGGGTTTACGAAACTGTGACCCCCGCTTCACCCTTGCTCAGCGCTAACTATACCCCTGACTGTATCTGCCATGTACAGTCGTAGGTCTGGCACGGAGCGTCTTTGCAGTAAACGCGTTGTTGACACAGCTCAGACTCAGCTTTTTGCAACTGACGCTGCATCTGCAGCATAGAGTTTCTATCCATGGGGTCAACACAGCCTCATGGGCTGAACATGCAGTGCAATACAATGTAAACACAACATTGTGTGAATCACAGGAACTTAGAGCATAAATGCTTGCAAAGGCAGATGCAAAGTAAGCAGGTCTTCTAAAACCAGCAATTTTTGCAATCGTTGACATAGAAACAGTAAGGCTAGCTCAAAGAAGTGCGCTTTGGCGCCAAAATGCTTGTTGGCCATGCATGTGCATGTCATCCACACAAGCTGCATACGGCTAGATACAGAGAAAGTGATGGCGTCTTGCACAGAGTTCCGGGCTGCCTAGCTGACCTGCTTTGCTGTTGATGGAATGGCTGTGCGTCGCATCCAGCAAGCCTAACATGATGACATCCCGCTGCATGAACACAGAAACCAACCACTGAAACAGCGATACAATAGGCTTACACCATGACTGCACATGCAGAGGACAGCAAAGTAAGAGCCTGTGGTTGGCTGACCCCTGCATTCATTCAGCAAACCACACACCAGAGAGCAGTCACCTGGGCATTCAGCAGGCACACAAGCACCGCAGGCAAGTAGACAGGCAGGCAATCAAGCAGTAACAGTAACGGCAACAGTGTTGATGAATACTCAAAGGATGAGACCTTGTTAGGATACATGCCAGCAGCTGCAAGCGTTCATACACGTTTGCATGCAGCAAAATTGGAGGGGCTGGGCTATACAGCAAGGATGGCGTAGGCAAAATCTGGCAAAGGCAAAATCGTGAGCAGCAGACTTCTGAGGCAGCTCAAAACCATTGTTTCAATCCTGGTTCAGCTGTTAGGGCGGCTTTGTGGACAGTCAGGCATGACAGCCTCCTGCTTCACACCTTGAGTACAGCTGCCACTAGCTCAACATATCTCTGCAGTGCAGAATGAGGCTCTTTGCCAATCAGCTGGAGCTGCAGTGTTGCTGATAATCGTTCCTCCTCATTTGCCGGGATGCCACAACCAGGCCAGGGTGATCTTGTCTGATTGATAACAGTACAGCCTGATGGTTGTACGCAAGCGACAGAGTCTGGATCTGGAATGCTTCCCTGCAAGACGGACACCAGAAAATTCTGAAATAGCAGCACTCTCTCAAGTGCAGCTAGGACTATGCTAGGGACTTGCTGTCTGCCTGAATCAAGAGTTCGTGTGGTTGATCAAACAGCAGAAGCAGAAGACCTGCTGTGCACCAATCATCTTGGGGTCACTTCACGAGAAGAGGTGGCAAGACTTAAGTGGTGTTGCAAGTTGGTCGCCAGTGCACTCTGCCTATATAAGCTTAAGCATCACGGGGCAGAACGGCGTACGGCGCCTGGACTGGTTTCATTGCAGACAGCTGTACTGCACTGCATCAGCTGATCTGAGCCTTTGTGACATAGGCCCTGTCGGTCAAGCCAAGCTTGCAGCTACAGTTGACATGGACTCAACAATTAATCACAAACAGCTCGTGAAGGCTTCCAGGCAAGATACAACAATCTTCAGAGAGACGATCGTGATCAGAAAGAAGGTTTGACCTCTGCTTCGCGGGGACATGGAGCGTTACACTCTATTAGTTGCAGTGACGGTGCATCACAGTCAATAGATCTATGCATAGAAGGCACAGATTTCTCTTATAGGCACAGCGCTTGATTGACTGTTTGTTTAGGCATATCATTTGTGTCAATAAGATATACGGTATACATTAAGATGCTTGAAATTACTGTTCTAGAGGCAGCCGCTGCTCCATGATTGCAGTTCATCAAGCAAGCATCTTGCTGATAGTACACATAAGTTTTGTGTGGACTTCTTCCATTCACAAGGACAGACAGTTTGACAGTAGTCTGTTGTCAACCACAGCAGCAAGGACATCATCCTCTGAGACCCTTAGGGTGATTCTGCAGCGTCTGTCCCCTTGCTGAGAGCTCATCTGCAGTATACCCTGATCACTCAGAGTGCTGCAAGCTGCTAAGACCTCTCCGCTTGTGAGTGGACAGAAGGCAACCTGCACGCATAAGCAAATCCAACATTGCAGAACTCAGAAGCTGAAATTGAACCTGGTTGCTGCTTCTGTTGTTGATCAGAAAACACCTACTGCATGCATCATGGCGTCTTGAGACTGACTGTTACACAGACTACAACTGAAGGTTACATGACCAGCGACACTCATTGTCAGCAGCACTGCTTAGCATGCAAGGTTGACACACACAATGTAAAGGGCTACATGGAAGTGCAGCAGCATGTTGTGAATGGCCACACACCAGCAGTGCACAAACGTGAAGAGTCATACCTTTCTGCAGAGGACAGCGTAAGCATCATGAAGCTGTCCCATGGAGCAATCATGCATGCGTCCCAGGGCTCCCCTGGATGCCCCAGGGCTTTGGCCCCCAAGCCCAGGGCTCCCCATCATCCCCCTGGATGATGGGCTGGCCATGCCCTTTGATGCTGGGCTGCCTTTCAGCATTCCCCTTGACTGGAATGGACTGCCCATCAAGCTTTTCCTTGAGCTGATGGGGCTCATGCTGTCTCTCCTGCTGCTTGATACTGATTTGCCGCTGTTATAAGAACCAACACTGTCACGGCCTCCCTGTAGACCATCAACACTTCTTGCACTGGTGCTGTTTGGCATGCAACATGCTCTGGATCACTTTCTCATGACACATCTGAGACACACATAGCCTTGCCCGGCACTTTTTGTTCCGTTTGCAAACGCCCCACTTACTGCTGCTAAGACTGCACCTGACCTCTAACCATGACTGTCTCCAATGCTTCTGTGCTACTACAAGTCTTTGGTGTGCGGTCTGCCAGCAATAGATCCAAGACACTATGCTGTGAGAAGTCAGCTTTCTCATTCCACCAGGCACAGGGCTTGCCTTCCAGAAGTTCCTTTTGAGGCAGAACTGCAAGGCCAGCTTTGCCTTTTAGCCATACCTTTCTAGGCAAGGCTGAAAGGCCTGACTTGGCAGCTTGATTGGCAGCGCTGGCAGCAGACTGGTCCTGACCGCCACCCCCAAGCAGCTTGGTGGCAGCACAGATGAGTAACTGCTGCTGCTGCGGCAGGTTCTTGACAGCCTGGACCATCATTGAAGAAGAGCCCACACCTGTAGGGAACAGTGCAGCTGCAGCCCTACACAGCTTTACTGATGCGAAACTTCAACAATGCAACACAGGCTGACACTGTGCTCTCAGCCTTACACCAAAAGGTACCTCAAACCACAACAACAGCATACTGTGTATCGGCAAGGCATGACTTATTTCTACTCAGATTTGGCAGACATTGCTTCAAAAGCCTGTTGTGTCGTCAATTGGCTCTGCAGAGATCCAGCCCCACACAGTGCTGCTTTGCAGTGTTCCCAGATGCAAGCATTGACGCTGTGAGCTTTGGCTCAGTATTTACACTTGAGCTTTTTGGTGTTAACCCCACAAGTTGCTGGTTACCTCCTGTGAGAGTACTTATGGCCCTGCACATGTGCCCAATCCCAACAGGCCTGGGTTTGCGCAGCACACCACCCAGTGACGTCACCTGGCTGCTTGTGCCCTGCTGCGCCTGCTGAGCATTGGAGTTGAAGTCCTGCTGTGCATGCTGCGCTGGCTGCTCAGCCTCCGCTTGCTGCGCGTCTGCAAGCAACAGAGACCTTGTACAGCGACTGAAACAGCTCAAGCGCTGTAAAATAGTCCATTATTTGCAACAGTAGTTGCATTCCATTTACGCTGCAGCTGCGTGGGGTTCAGTCTGCTAAATAAGAGCAAGAGGTGCTGCTTGCTGTGTGTACAGCATGCCTGGCTACATTCTATAATGACAGGGAGACCTAGGCAAAGGCACTAATCTGCAGTCTCAACTCAGTCCTGTACCAGGCTGAAACTGTCATACACTCATAGTACCAAGGGCTTTGGGCAGCCATGTGCGCACCTGGGTCCAGGGCATTTGCAGTGAGGTCAGCCTGCTCAGCCACAGCCTCCTGCACCTTCAGTTCCAGTGCTGCTGTGCTGGCTTCCAATGCACGCCTCATGTCCCCACTGGCAGCTGCCATCTGCACATTGCAAGGGGTACATGATCAGACTTTTTGGTTGACGACAGCAGTGTGATGTGTCTCTCATATCTGCATCTGCTACATTTGCAGCATCACCCATCATACATGTGCTTGTGAACAGAGTGGCGGTGATCAGGTCTGACAGGTGTGCAGGTAGCTTGAGAAGTGGTGGCAATGATGACTGGCTGGAGTATTGGTCTGACATTACAACTGTGGCTCATTGCTGCCCAATCATAGAAGCAGAATAGGTGTATGAAGAAAGGAATGAATGAGTGGAGGAACAAACAAACGAATGAATGCATGAATGAATGAGTCAATGAATAAAAGAATGCATAAATGGATGAGTGTGAGTGAGTGAGTGAGTGAGTGAGTGAGTGAGTGAGTGAGTGAGTGAGTGAGTGAGTGAGTGAGTGAGTGAGTGAGTGAGTGAGTGAGTAAAGCAAGCAAGCAAGCGAGTGAACGAGCAAGGTGTGACTGCATGAATTGTGTCTTCTCTTTGGCCCAAGCAGAGGCTGAGCCAGGGCTTTTCAACCCAAGCACCTAAACCCTCATCAGATGAAACCCAAACGAGGGTCTGTCAAGCCGCATAGCAGGCAGCCTACCTTGCGTGCACAGAACTCCAGCGCCTTGGCAGCAAACACAGGACCTGGCAGAGAGTCCAGGCGTTCTTGCAGAACAGCTGTGATCTGGTTCCTGCTGTAGGTGGGGAAGGCAACTAGGCGGGGCTTGCAGCCACGGGCCTCTAGCCCTGGCAGCAGCCGCTCTGTCAGGTCCAAGCTGTTGGCTATGCCCACCAGAATCAGCCTTGACTTCAGCAGCTGCAATGTGAAACAAGAGAAGAGCTTGGGAGACAGACCTTATGGGAATGCTCAGAACAGACTGCTTTGGAGAGGCATTGCCTGCATGTACCTAGCTCATCAAGAGCCAGAAAGCATTAACATCATCATGAATATTGTCATTGTTGCTATAAGCACTATCATCACAACTATCAATGCTATTGGAGGAATATAGTATGGGTCACAGCCATGTTCTGCAGACAGCTGTGAAGCGGTGTTTAACTCTGGCAGGACATTCAGGGTCAGAATGATGGCTACTCCATCAAGTCAGCTTTGACTGCAGAAGTCACGCGCTGCACAGGAGCTCTTCAACCACATACTGATACATGCTGGCAAAAAGGAACCCAACTGTAGTCACACATCTGTAGTGCTGTGACTAGTGCAAGATACAGTTCTTCAACTCCAGGCTGCTGCACAGCGGCGTTTGCCTAAAATCGGCATCACTAAGAGCACATCTGGGCACACTCATTGACCACTCAATTACTGCCCCAGTACACAGTTTGTCTCTACACTTGAGAAGTAACAAGAACTAAAGTACAAGTTGCATGAGCAGGCTAGGAGGATACCCGTGACAACAAGAAGAGGATACCTGTGGCAAGAAGAAGAGATCGTACAGCACTTCCTGGGCACTTGACATCAGCTGATCCATCTCATCACAGATCACAACCATCATGCCATGTCCAGAGCCTTTGCGCTTGCTGGGGGTGGCCTTTTTGCTGTCTGGCAGGGGTTGAGTCAGCACTGCCTGGAGGGCTTGCAATGACTGATCTGGGGATGAAGTTGCCTCAGAAGCTTCCGCTGCTGGGTAGACTATGCGGGTGCCTATAGAACGCATGTGCTGCAGGAGTGTTTCACAGTGTACGAGGATCTCTAGGAGATTCCGACAAGAGAAAGGTCTAGTTTAGAACCTACTCAGCATGTGTTTGTTTGTGTCCAAGTTTGATACAGCAGCAGAGGCAGAAAGAGCAAAGCCACAGCCATGACTTGCAAGCCAGCTGTGTGATACTGAGCAGCTGACTGTACACAACTCAGCACCGCTGTTCAGCAGTTTTGAGATGTATGATTGACTGTTCATGCCATTCAGCCTCGACCTGGCATACCTGCTTGCTCAGAAGCTTGTGCCACGCCAGTGAGGATGCGCTGGAAGATGGCTTGGGGGGTGGGCAGCGACATGCAGTTGATAGACACCACTGCTGGTGGCAAGCTGCATTTGCTGCTGCCTGCTGCGATGGCGTGGCACTGCCTCACCAGCTCATGCACCACCAGAGATTTGCCTGCACCACACAGCACAGATGACGTTTTCATGCTCTAGCTGATGGATACTGCTGCAGAAGGTGTTCAATGATCCATCCATCCACTCATCCATTCATCCATCCACTCTGTCACTCCCTTCAGAAACTATGGGACAGGTCAGAAAACTGCCCCTTTCCTTGGGACAGGTCAAGATACAATGCAATTGAACTCGTGCAACCAGCAATTGATCATGAACTCACTTGTCCTTACATGCATTTGTACTTTATTCATCACATGGCTTCTCTGATTTGTGCAGCTATGACAGTCATGATACCAATAACAAGACATAGCCCAACAAAGACTTGCCACACTGCGGCTGCAGGTGGCTGCCTATTGCTGGTGACTGCTATGCTGACATCTTCTAAAGCAGTTGCTTTCTCATGCACATTAACTTTCTCACATGGTACCTGCCAGTCCGGTGTTGCCAGGCACTCTCACTGCCTCACAGCCGGCAGCATGCATGAGACCACACTACCATGTCAAAACTATGACAAGAAGGACATCAGACAGCATGTCCAGCTGAGATGGTCCCAACATCAGCAATGAACCTCCCAGCAAGAGATTCTCACATGGGTGCAGGTGCCGAGGTTGGGGCTTATACCTGTCCCGGGGACTCCGCTAACATAGATGGAACCGCCCTTGCATTCGTGCAGGCTCTGCCCTAGGAAGGCTTGTAGATCAGCCACTTGAGTCTGACGGCAGAGGGGCACCTGCCCTATTGGTGCTGCTGCTACATGCAGCACTTGCCGCACTGCTTGCACCTATACAGTGACACATTTGCGTGAGTGAACCCGTCTAGCCTGTACTTAAAACCCATGCTTGCAGATCAGCTGTGCAAGTCTGGTGGCTCAGGGGCACTTCCCCTGATGGCGCTGCCCGCCAGCATATAGGGCTCCTGTGACTGCCTGAAGCTGAGTCACAGCAAGCAGATTGCAAGCTTCACATGGCTGAATGTGGTTGGCGAGAAAGTACTGGTCAGCAGTCTGAGGCAGGAGAGGCTTTGCGACATGAATGGCAAATTGATGCAGTGCAGTGCCCTTCTCAACGCTCCCATGAGCACCCGTCATGCCAAACCCATCTAAGTCTGGCTGCCTAGGCATGTTGTGCAAGGTCAGCATATGGTGTGCACACCTGCAGCGAGTAGTACGACTGTGCAACACGCTGTAACTTGCATGTTGAGACTAGCACACCTTATGGATGTCCGTAGGGTCCCACCAGCCCTCATCACCATTCGGCCCCTCTGTGGGAGAACCCATAGCTGCCGCCTGGCCAGCCTGAGCAGTCCCTGGGACTGCCCGGCTCAATGGGGGCTTGCTGCTGGCTGACTGGGGACCAGAGTTGGGGCCAGCAGAATCCCACTCCAAGTGCTTGCGCGCTGGCGCACTGACTGGGAGATCATTACTGTGGCCGCTGCTGTACCTGCTGTTCTCTTGACTGCTTTGCTCACACAAGGCATGTGCATCTGGCATGGCAGCTGCTTGGGAAGGGGCTGCGGCAGGGTTGCTAGTTGCAAGGGCAACTGCAGGGGGGCTTTCTGGCTTGTGGGGGGACTGGGGCTGCTGATGAGGGATGGGGGGCAGGCCGTGCTGGCTGGGGTGGGTAAAGGGGGACCGAAGAGGTACTGGCGGGGTGGCGCTCTCAACCAGGTGTGAAAGGGCAGGAGCTTGCTCCTGTGGGCTGCTGAAAGGCTCAGAAGGCATGGAAGCTGCCTTTTGTGAGGGCTCAGGGGGTGCAACCACACCTATGTCACGCTGCTGCAAGGGCATGCTGGATGGTGCAGGATCATCAAGATCAATGTCGCTAAGCTCATCGTTGGAGACGTTGGCGCTGTCTTTCTCAGCAGCTACAGCAGGTGCTATTGCTGTGTTTCTGCCTTGTTTGGATCTGGCTGCTGCTTTGTCTGCAGGAGCTGTCTGCTCTTGTGTGCACTGGGAGGTCTGCTTGCTGTTGCTGTGCCTGCGACCTCTTGCTGATTTGACCAAACCAGGTCCAGGTGTCACTTCATGAACCACCCTGGGTGTGCGTGACCGAGTGCCTCTTCTGGGCTGCGACCCAGAAGTTGTGTTCTCCTTGTTATCAAGACCAGGGGAGGGGTCATGCAGAGCTGTTTCAAGCTTCTGCTTCTTTGCTGAGGTGCTTTGGGGGTCAACAGAACGCTCCCTCTTGGACCTTGTTGAGCCTCTATCTGCAGAGGCTGCAGCTGCACCAGAGTTTGAAGCTTCACTCACACGCCCTTTGGCTGCTCGTGCTGGAACCTCTTTGGGGGTTGTCTGACGCCGTGTTTTCACCATGGTCAGACACAGCAATATCACTTCATGTTGCAATTAACATGAATTGCAGACTCGAGTGTTTGTTGTGTCGTACTGCAGCTTCAAATGGGCTCAAGTCAACAAGACCAGCTGTAGAGATCTGCGACTTGCCCGACCGCGTTGAGGTCACTAGACGGCTGGTGGAGACAAACGACTGGGTCAAACTTTAGAGAAGCGTTGTCGACTTGTGTGAGCTGCGTGAGCCTGCCGTGTAGCTGATCAGCTCCGGCTTAAACGGATTGTCAATCTTGACCTGCTTTCAAGTTTGAAACCAGATGCTAGGCTTGACTGAAGATGAAACGGCGCAACGCAGCAATAGGTCAAGCAACTTTTCGTTCAAGTCATATGCACCATGTGTTCAGTCCACGCAACCCTGCGAACCTGTAAGCTACTCTTCATCACGCCGCAATAAGTTTGAATCTTCGGCCTCTTGCTGTAAAAGCAGTGATCCACTAGGGAGGCTGTAGCAGATGCTGGTAGATGCAGCAGCTGTCTTTCAGCCTATTGTAAATTTTGGATGAGCAAAAGCACATCTCACATAGCTGATGTGACCAAGACAGTGTACAACTCAGCCTTCTGACGTAATGCTTTGAGAGCTGAGGCTGTTTGTCCAGTCTGCATAACGTGGAGTAGCTGCACCCATCCGCTCCTTGGCTCTGCAGGATAGCTTCGCTTTGGTAGACGCTCTACAGCAGCAGCTTCCTCACATTGTCCACCAAGCACCTTATCTGTGAGTGTACATCTCAGTTGTTTTAAGACTGTTTTGCTGCATAGCTTACAGATCAGCTGCTTGCAGGTGCGTAGAGATTGGCTCAGGCAGCGGATATGTATCTTGCTCTCTGGCTTGTCTGCTGCAGCATCACCGCTGCAAAGCTTTCTGCATTGCAACAGATGTCAGTCCCCATGCAGTCAAAGCAACCAAAGCAACATTGGCCGCACACCAGGTATGCCTCCAGGATGTTTCATCAACAGGTACATCTGGATCCTGCACTGACCTTCAGAGCCTTGGCTAATAGCCCTATTGATTTCTTGCCAAGCATAAAGCCGTCATTATAGAATCAGAGTTCAGGCACACCTAGCGACACAACGCTGGAGCACCTGTTTGATGAAGTGAATGCATGAAGGGATGAGTGGTACTGTCATTAGCAACATGCTCACTCCCTACGCTGTCCCACAAGTCTTCAAAAATAGTTACAGACTCTGTGCAATCTGTTCAGCACAACTACTTGATATGGTGATCAATCACAATGCGACGTGTCACAAGTATTGATTAGCACATCAAGAGGATGTACCATTTGCAGAGACCACATTCGCCAGCTTCACAAGGCGTCAACAGATGCATTTGCAAAGTTGCACATCAGGGGCTTGATCCCAAGTGTTTTTGAGAGTTGGCTTGCTGTTGAGATGCTTGTGTCCTAATTCACAGGTGACAACGGTGGATGTGGTCCAAGCAGATCTTGTGCATCCGCTGTTCCACAGACTGCAGCAAGCAGTAGACATCCTGGTAAGCAGTACACATCCTGGTGGACAGTGGACATCCTTGCAAACCTCTGCAGATATGCAGAAGCTGCCGATGGCCTCATAGCCCAGTTTTTTGGGGTTGCTGATATCTCTGCACTGTATGTTTGCAGTGCAGAGATGTCAGCAACCCCAGAAAATTTGCAATGTTATTTTCCTGGCATATCACCAGTTCAGGCCATGCTGCAACATCAAATCAATTTTGCGACATCCTGGCAAACATGACAGCTGTGCATCAAAGCTGAGCCTGGCCACTCAAAGGATGATGCGGTGTGCAGGTGTTTAACCCTCCATATGTGCCAACACCCGATGAAGAAGTGGCACGGGGTGGCATTGCAGCAGCATGGGCTGGTGGCAATAGAGGTCGCATTGTCATTGACCGAGTTCTGCCAATGGTGTGCACCTAGCCCACTCATGTGCCACATTCCCCAAAGCCTGCAGTGGTGTAGCTAGTTGCATTAAGACTGAAGCATCATCACCCATGTGATCCTTGCACAAGTCACAATTTGTCAACACTGTGATCCTGTGAAACTTCCAGTGGTATGCACCTAACCTGCTTGTGTGTCAAATCCCCCAAAGCCTGCAGTGGTGCACTGAGGCTGCAACATCATCACCCATGTGATCGTTGCACAGGTCACAATTGGTCAACACTCCGAATCTGTGAAACAGCCATGAGTACAGGGCCTGCAGCCAGTGGGCTTGTACTGCTGCATGTGAGCTGTTGTTGTGACTGACATGTACATTGCAAATTCTGTCTCTGTGCAGACTGAGCAATGCCTTTGACAAGTGCTGTTTGCAGCCAGACCCTGTCGAAGGCATTATTCAGTTTGCGCAGAGGCAGAATTTGCAATTCACGTGTCAGTCACAACAACAAACCGCATTTGCAAGCAGAAGCTGTTGGTGCAGCTCGGGTAGGTTGGTTTGTCACCATACATGGTACAAAATCCAACAACTTTGAGCCCCCCTGCATGGCTTTGGACCCACCCCTTCCCCCATGCAGGGTCATCCTGTCGCATGGCAGTAAGTGCAGTGAGCTGGACTGCCATTGATCTCACTGATATAAATTAAGCAACAAAACAGTAGATTTGCCATGCGACCTCCCCCTCTTCTGCAAAGCCGATGCAGGTAGACCACCTCAAGTCACAGAATTGCTGCTATACTGGCTGCCAAAACAAGACCTTGCAGGCAGGCAGCTACTAAGGACTGTCTCTAGGGCAAGACGCATGCTTCATGAATGAAAGTATGCTGTAGGTACACAAGCTGCTGAGCAGAGGGGGACACTTCTTCATGGTCACTGTGCCAGAGAATGATCCTCAGGGTGAGAAATCACATCTCCATCAATAACAATGTAGACGCTTCCTGGCTCAAGACTGCAAGCAAAGCAGGCAACATGGTCTGGCTGCTGTTCTGTGTGGCGTGTTAGGAACAAAGAGTTGTGTGCTGGCCTGCAGAGATACTGAGCATGATGGCTACTCAGGGACTTCATGGTATGCTTTGTGCTGACAGCCAATGTGCGCCTGCTGATGCATGCATGAGTAGGTGATGGCAATTTCAATGCCCCCACACAAACACCAGGACTGTGAGTACTTACCCTGTGGATTAATTGGTAGAAAATCTGCATCACTGTTGAACCAAATGTCTGCAGGTGTTGCTGCATCTCATTTCACGTTATTGGTTGTCATGGCCCTTCGTTTCACGTGTCATATGATGACTTGTGGCATGCTGCTTAAATGGAGGTATGCACAAACATACAGACCTGCAAGAGTTGGTCATGGTCTGCAGGGTCAATTGTGCTGACCAGACGAGCTGACGAAGAGCTGCTACACATTCTTCATGTCATCAGAGAATGACAAGGTGCTACTGCACATTTTGCATGATGATGGCGACTGCAAGCTTGCTAGTCTCACCTGCACCTGCAGCAGGACGGAACCCGAAGTGACTGAGCTTCATGCAGTGCAGTCAGAAGCAGACCACAAGATCACAAAAGCCACCCTTCTTGTGAACAATTGCCCGTAATCAACACCACAATTGACTTGCAAGTTGATAGGTGAAATGAATTGCTCAAACTGAGCTCAAATTGAGGCCTAACTTCAAGTACATCAGCGCCAATTTGGCTTTCATTTTCATGGGCGGGTCTTCCCGCTGAAGCACGAATTTTAAAAGTGATACAGACACGGAAGTGCAACAGCGATCACCCCACTGCAGTGCACGTCTGGTCTGGGGTTCTCAGCAACCTTGCCATGTTGTTTAACGGTGCCACCGAGAAGCAACAGTTCCCTGATGTATTGCTGGGCCTGATTTACCCTCATGTGAGTGGCTGAGCCAGTGTACTCGTCCACCTTGCAGTATGCCTTGCAGAACGGTGTTGCTTGAAGGAACATCAATTTGAAATATTGGTGTTACTTGCCTTTGGAGATGTCAATACGTGCAACAGACACAGGTCTGAGCTTGCTGTGGCATGCATGATGGCCAACGTTATATGGCAGATTCATCTGACATGCATGCAGTTCAGTGGCTTCTGATAGGACTTTGCTCCCCAGGATAGAGCAAAAAGTTTGGAGAACCCTACAGGTCAGCCTAATATACAATGACAGAATATTCAGAACCTAAGGCAAAAACAAGCTCTCTTTTGGTCTACTCAGATTTGGTCTAACATAAATCAGATGCACAGCAAAATCGACATGCAGACACATGCAAGCTCTTTACAACAAGAGCAAAGCAGAAAACTGGTTCAACGAGAGCTTGATTGCAGCAGCTTTGCACGACCAGGGCTTCTGAGCTTGGTCAATGCCTTGTCCTCAATTTGCCTCACACGCTCCTTGGACAGACCATATGCTGCACCAATGTCATTGAAGGTCATGCATGTGCCATCAGCATCATGCAAGCCATAGCGCATGCGAATGACATTGCGCTCGCGAGGCAGCAGAGTACTGAGCAAGGTGTTGACATCATCTTTGGCCCTGTTATCCTTTGGCTCGTCGCCTAGCGGCTCTGCTGCTACTACATCCATCAGATTGAGCTGCTCAGACTCTGTCTTGCTGGAGGGTTGGGCGTAAGCTGGGCTGTCAAGAGAGCGTGCTGGTTCTGCCTGTTTCAAAAACGCCCTGACCTTGGCCCCTGTCAACCCGAGCTCAGCCCCAATCTCCTCATGCGTCGGCATTGCTGTGCGCTTCTCCTCAATGAGTTTGATGCGAGCCTTGTGAATCTTGCCGCAGATGTCATAGACATGGACAGGGACTCTGACAACCTGAGAGTGGTTGGCTATGCACCGCGCTACGGCCTGTCTGATCCACCAATGGGCGTAGGTGGAAAACTTGAAGCCCTTAGATGCATCAAACTTCTCGATGGCACGCACCATGCCGGTGATGCCCTCAGGGATGAGATCTGCAAACTCGACCCCTCGGCCCAGATACTTTCGGCATAGGGAGAAGACTAGGCGCAGGTTGTACTGGACCATCAGCTGTCGTGCTTCTACCGCATTTACGCGCACCTGTGTCACAACACTTTGCAAGGTGATCCAACTGCACACACGCATGCTATCATCTGAGCCTGAACTGAGATAAGTAGTATCTCATGGCAACCTCAACTGTGACTGCAACCACTGTGCAGGGGTGACATGTGGTCCCGGACAGCAGCTTTTGCAACAAATATAGCAACCAGTTGCCTGTACCTCATGTCAGAATGCAGACCAGGCGCTGCTCACAAGTGGATGGACATAATATGTTGCAGATAGAATGCAGTGAATTGCTGGTTGGGTGCAATGCAAGTTGCAGCACCAGATATCCGGCATTCTCTGGCGCTAGCATGACGCTCTACAACCAGGCATTGACCAATGTCTGGGGATAGTGAGATGCATAATCAGCGCAGCATTTGCTACACAACTTGATGGTTGCTGCGCTGCAATGTGCAAAACTGATCTCACCTGATGCAAGGCCTCTGCAGACATGCCATGCAGCTCATCTGGCAATGCATTTGCCAACTCATCCCCTGTGGGCTCTCTCTGCAGCTCATTGGTCAGAGAGGCCGTGACAGAGTCCACTGTGCAGCCTCTCTGACAAATCCTGGACAGATGTCCCTCCTCGCTTCTGGTGAGCAAGCTGGAGTCTCCAAGGTTATACAGAAACATGGACACTGCATCAGCTTCTGCAAGTGACCTGGGAAAAAGCAACAGCACTATGTCAGAAAAAAGAATGGCAGCCTGCTTTGCCAGATGTAGCAGGACATGCATTTGCTCACCTGCAGCAACAGCCATGCAGGGAAAAAGGTATGCAGAACAGCCTATGAAGCTTGCAGGCCAAAAAGGCAGCACACACCTGCTGATTCTGTTCCTTTGCTTTTCACTTTGCAGTCTTTCTCTAATGATAGCACAGTACTGGCTGTCAGGACACCGGCTGGACGGGACTTCAGCTATGACACCTTGGCTCTGTGGTCGATTTCGACGTGTTGAGGCTGCATACACTCTGCTGGACCGTCGTATGGACCTTGAGCTGGAGCGCTTTTGATACCGCCGGGACGTAAAAGGGACAGCAGAATTTACATCACGGCTTCTGCCCGATGTTGAAGCCTGCGTCTGCGCCTGCCAGCTGCGTTCAAGCTGTACGAAATCACCTTCTAAATCTGAAGCGCTGTCAGGTGTGGACTGCTGCTCCTGGCTGGACTCAAGCTCTGCAGCAGATTGTGCCCTAAAGCTCGCTTCTAGCTGACGTAGGCGACTTTCAACGCTGACGAGCGGGCTGTGCAGTGAGTCTTGTTGTGCTGTCTGTGCTTCTGTAACAACAGATGCTGCCACAGACGCCGCTCTGGCTTGGGAACTTAGTGATTCACAACGGCAGGGTCTTTGGGGACTACTGAAAGCACGTCGACGTTTCGATGGCACAGACAAACTACGTTTGGCTCCTACGTGCCCAGGCGTACACGTGTGAATGGGATCAAGACCGCACGAGAAAGGTGAAGCACCAACAAGTGACATTCTATCAACGCATAAGTTGCAGGAAGCTATGGCAACGGCAATTGCGCAAGCCGGGGTGCTGCGGACGCCCAAGAGATACTACTGCTACTACTACCGCAAGGTGATTGGGTGCTTTGTGAGACATCTAAACAAATCTTCTAAGAAAGGGTTTCTTGCAAATTTGACAGGAAATTCCCTCGACCCTAAACATCAATCCACGCGGACAACCTGACTCAGCCTTCCTGTGATGCTTGCGGTCTCGCCTCCGTGTCGTGCAAGGTTCTGTCCGACCGTTTAAGCGCAAATGTTGGCACAACTTTTGCTTGCGTAACGCAAGTGCTACAGTTTCTCTCAGTGGACATGAGGTGCTGTTGGGGCTGTTCGACATCTTACGGTGTCGATCCGCAGCCCGCTGCAGCCCATCGCCTTCACGCATCACCCGCGCCACATGTAGCCTGTGCGAGATTCTACTTGCGCGCACGGTTGCCTGGCTCGGGACGCGGCAACACTCTCTTGGGGTCCTTCAGTCATAGCAGGTCACTAATTCTTCTAGCGGCACAGAGCCGCACTCGAGTTCAGCGACTTCAGGTGCAAACACTGTGCAGTAGCAATGATCGCCAATCAAGCAACAGCCGGCGACCAAAACGCGGCTGGCCTCCCTGGAAGTGGCCTGAAGAGATCCCAAGCTTGTCAAGAATAGCGTTCAATGTCATAGCATTCCTCCTGTTGATGCGGATATGGCCTTTGCATGGTAGAAGTCCCTTAGGGCAAGCTCAGCCTGTGGCGATTCAGGTCCCCTTCTCGGAGTTTATCCAGCAAACTGACTCCGACCATGTTTCAGCAGTGACTGTTGACAATCGGTCTGTCAAGTACACACTTCGCCCAGACGCTCCAGCATTCAGAAACATACCCCAAAAGGATGAAGCAGTCAATGTTGCATTTCAGACCACACGACCTGCAGACTACGCCATGCCTTATGAAACCCTAGTCAAGCAGGGGGTTCAATTTGCAGCTGTGGACAACCGCAACAGCCCAATCTTGACCGTGATGGTAAGGCTTTGGCAATTTCAAATTATAACTTTGATAACAATGTACTTGCGTGTGTTCTGCTGCTGCCGTGAACCTGCTTTTTTAAGCACATGCATGTTTTAAATGAACATCTGCTCCTCTGCTATAGCTCAATGCCATGCGCAGGGTGTCACACCATTGGCCATGCAAAGCAGGCTTGTGCTTGCACATGTGGCAACTTGCCAGATCGTTCCCTCACACATCATCTGCGCATTTCATCCAGTGATCTGTAGCATTCAGTGAACGTACGCAATGCTGGTGCATGCAACGCACCTCAATCATGCACAGTCATGCCGGTCAAGTGTGTGCAATGGACATTACCTATGAGACCTGTATGCCATGCAGGTATATGCTATGTACATTGGACTTCTGTTGAGTGCACTCAACAAGCTTCCGTTGAAGCTGCCTGGCAACAGTGCAGGCAGGCGGCATGTTCAGAAGTCCAGCACATCAGAGCCAGTCACTTTTGATGATGTTGCTGGAGTGGATGAGGCAAAGGAGGAGTTGGCTGAAGTAGTGGTGTGTCCTCCTCTTGGTGTTGTTTTTGCAAGCTGGCATGGCTTAATGGTATAACATGGCATAATGCATGGCTTTGGCCAAGTCAGCTTGATGCAGCTGACAGGCATGGAGCAGTCCTGTATGCAAAGACTAGCATGACTTTTGATGTGTCGCAAAAATTTCAAGATTCTTTGTCAGAGCATCATGGCCGGTTGTTGCAAGCCATGCAGAGTTGCAGATCACTGTTGAGCTTGCCAGCTCCTGTAGTAGCAAGCAGTGGTGGGCATGTGAGGTTCAGGGGTACACAACCATAAGACGCATGCATGTACCTAGCTTATCATGAGCTGGAAAGCGTTTAATTACCTTTTTCAATTTTGATCATCATCATCAAACATCAGACTGCTGCAGGAACTACTGAGGAGCCCTGAGAAGTTTAGCAAGCTTGGGGCTCGCGCTCCCTCCGGGGTTTTGCTTGTGGGCCCCCCGGGAACAGGCAAAACCTTGCTGGCCAAGGCTGTGGCTGGCGAGGCTGATGTGCCCTTCTTCAGCATCAGGTTGGGATCACAGTCTTGGCTGATTTTGTTGTTTTTTGCCGTCCCTGTCACCGTGATGAACACTATTGCGGTCTTCATCATTATGGCTCGATTGCATTCTGTCTGCAGAATGTGATGTGGTATGCACGGATCTTTGCCTGTATGCACAGATGGCTCGTGATATGAACAAAATAAAGATACTAGCACTGTTGTAGTACTCTTGCCCAACTGGCAATCCCGCTGCTAGCATGGCATACCCAATCAGCTGTACCTAGACTGTGCTGTAGGTTGGTCTGTTACCAAATATTCCTGCATTGACTGGGCAGCATGCACATGATCATTTAGTGCTTAGTGTACGTCATTTTCCCAGCTATTGCCTGTTGACTCCCCTGTTGAGTCTCAAAGACAGGAAACGTGAATTGATTGATTGATTGATGAAGCAGAGCCTGAGCAACTCGTGTGATTTGCAGTGCGAGTGAGTTTGTTGAGCTGTATTTGGGCATGGGTGCAATGCGCGTCAGGCAGCTCTTTGCTCAGGCACGGAAAGAGGCTCCAGCTATTGTCTTCATTGATGAGATTGATGCTGTTGCCAAGGGTGAGTTCCACCATTGCATGCATGCACACATGATGCCAGCGACAGAGCAAGCAAGCAATTTGGGAGTGGGTAGATGGGTGAGTGAGTGAGTGTGTAGTTGCATGAGCGAGCAGATGACTGATGACAGGAAACAGAGGATGCACCCAGGTGAATGCAGATACACATCGGCACCTGGCATCAAAACTCAAGTGCACACCACAATCAATAATGCTGGTTAGTCATCTCTGCTGTGGCCAAGGGGCTTAGACAAAATTTGGCAGCCCACAAACACTGTCTGCCATGCTGTTGAATGTTTGTGTCATTATAGCAACCTAATCCCAACTCAATTTCCATAAAAACTTTGCCTGAATGCAGCTATGCATCTATCTGTTTATTCCTGTATGCAGCAAGCATTGAAGACTATACAACACCAAATCCTGATGACAACAACATTATAAATAAAAGTAACAATAATATCAACTGCAACAATGCCAGTTGTGTATGGTCTGCATCAGTCAAGCCTGGCTGCTGCAGGCAGAGATGATGATATCAACAGCCTAGCAAAAACAACAACACAGACTATGATGCTACCAATTGTGCATGGTCTGCATTAGTCATGCATGGCTGGTGCAGGCAGGGACACCAATCATGACGATACCAACATTTAATAAAAGCAACAACACCACAAACAATGATGTTACCACTTGTGCATGGTCTGCATCAGTCATGCATGGCTGCTGCAGGCAGGGACACCCGGCTGAGGGGCGTCGGCAACGATGAGAGGGAACAGACGCTGAACCAGCTCTTGACCGAGCTCGACGGCTTCGACTCAAAGCAAGACAAGATGGTCATCTGCATTGCGGCCACCAACAGGGCTGATGTGTTGGATCCCGCCTTGCTTAGACCCGGTCGCTTTGACAGGAGGGTGGCAGTAGAGCGGCCTGACCGCATAGGTACGGCAGATCTGTCACTTGTGGATTTTATTGTTCTGCCAACTGTGGCTGGTGTGTGCATGCTTTGCCAGACTGCTTGCAAAGCTACAGCGCATGCTGGAGTTGCGATCTGATTGTAGACCTCTTGACATACTGCTTGCCCAGCTACAGTGCATGCCATCTGAATGTAAACAGTGCAAGCACCTCTCGACAGGCTGCTTGCCAAGCTACAACACATACTGGAATTGCTATCTGAAGGTATGTGGTGCAAGCCCTCTGCTTGCCAAGCTACAGTGTACTGTAAAGTTACGACCTGACCTTTTTTTTAAAAAACTTTTAATGTATTTACTTCAATGTATTATTGTTGATATCTGAGTGGTGCGCACGCAGGGAGGCAAGAGATCTTACAGACGCACATACAGAAGCAGGGGTTACCCCTGGGGGCGGATGTGACAGTTGACAGCATAGCTGCCAGCACCACAGGCTTCACTGGAGCTGACCTGGCAAACCTCATCAACGAGGCTGCTCTGCTGGCAGGCCGCTCAGACAAAGGTAACTCTAGAAGGCAGCATTCGGGTCAAAGGGCACACCCTTTGCCTTTTGGTTTGTAGAGGTTGCCTTCTGACATGCAGAGGTTGCCTTTTGGTCTGCAGAGGTTGCCTTTTGGTTTGCCGAGTTTGCCTTTTGGTTGCAGAGATTGTCTTTTGGTTGCACAATATGGCAGGCAAGCTTGATGTATGCTCTGCTGCTTGGGCCTCCCTGTGCATTATGAATCAAGGTCATGTATGCAATGTGCTACTTGACATTCTTCAACAGCAGTGAGTCCAAGAGTGAGTGCGTAGCGAGTGAGTCAGTGCTCAAGAGTCTTGAGCGCAGGGGAGCACCTGTCACGTTTGAAGATGTTGTTGTTGTATTTCATGACAACAGACAAGTTTGTCAGGTGTGTGTGTGGTACACAACCTTGAGCAACATCACTCTTGATACCTTGGCATTGAGGCATAGGTCAAGCCACTTCATGACAGGGTCATTGAATAGGCAAGTCCAGAGAAGCATGGTGTGAATCACACAGTATGAAGTCTGATTGCAACGCACACAGACCCTGGAAAGGCAACATCAGAAGCAAACAGCTAAATTATTGTTCAAATTGCAAAACCCCACTTGTAAACCCTACAGTGGTGCTGTGCAGGTGAGGTGGGTCAGACAGATTTCGACCAGGCCATTCTGAGGGCCGTGGCAGGTGTTGAGAAGAAGAGGAGTGTGCTGCAAGGAGCGGAGAAGGAGAGTGTTGCCAAGCATGAGTGCGGTCACGCCTTAGTCAGCACAGCTGTGGCCACCCTCATCCCCACTTCCCCACAGGTCAGCAATGCCTCTTGTCTGAGCTGTAGCAGCTGCCAGCATTGTGTTGCAATCGCAGCAACCTATTTAGCAAGTAACATAAATTGCTTGATTGATTCTCAGCATGACTGTCTGTGTCATCACATGGGTCCCATGTGGTCATATCAACATGACCTTGAGGCATCCCTTTAAAACCTATCAATTGTAGCCAGTATACCCGACTCAATCCCCCCCCCGCCCCCCTCCTGGCCAGGGTAGGCCGTGCCCCCAGGGGTAGCCTTCTCCTAGCCAGGATAGCTGCCTTCACCCCCAGCCAGAACCTGAGACTGGACTCTCCTTGTGGCATCACAAGCACAAGTTCGTTTCCTGTCGCTCAATCTGTGCATATGCTATAGGTGGAGAAGCTGAGCATCATACCCCGCAGTGGGGGTGCCCTGGGGTTCACCTACACCCCACCCAAGACAGAGGACCGGGCCCTCATGTTCGACAATGAGATCAGGGGTCAGCTGGCTATGCTGATGGGCGGCCGAGCAGCAGAAGAGCTCACCTGTGGCCACCTCTCTACAGGTATGAGATGCGCCAGACAAAGCTAGGGCTTTCATTTAGGTTTTCAGACCAGTGAACTTTTGCTGTGCCCTCTGCAAGCCTGGTGGGGCTCACCAGCAGCCTGAGGTCTGTTTGTCACAACATCATCGTTTCTGATGTACCTCCAAAGAGCAATGGTCACTCCTTTCAGCCATGACTTTAATGATGACTGCATTAATGGTCCCTGCATTTGTGCACAAACTATGTCATTTTGCTGGCTTGCAGAACGCACATCTTCTGCTGCTCACAAGTTTCTGCTGTTGCAGGGGCTAGTGATGACATAAGGAGGGCAACGGAGCTGGCCTACAGGGCAGTTTCAGAATTCGGCCTGAGCTCGGTGGTGGGGCCCTTGGCCGTCTCAAGCATGGGCGGCGGTGATGACGGCGCTCTCATGCTCAAAGACTCTGGTGAGTCACACACTCAAAACCTCACTCACTCAAAAAGTTGCGTACTCAAAAGGCACATTCTCCAAAGTCACTGGCGTATGTGCAGCATCTGTGTTTTTCATGTACGACCCCTGATACAGCACATCCATATCCCATATGGGCAGCTGTATGTGTACATGTGTACGTGCTTGCAACATGCAGACATCTGTCAAGTGTGTGTGCGTGCATGCATGCTTTCGACTGTGCATGTGTGTGTGCATGCATGCATGTGTGCATGCGTATGTGCACATATATGCCCTATAACATCTGCATCATAAGCTGTTGCCCTGCTGCAGGAGGCGTGATTTCTCGGCAGGTGGAAGAAGATGTCCAGGACTTGGTGCAGCAAGCTCTGTCTGTAGCCAAGTCTGTCGTGAAGGCCAACATGACTCTGCATGGGGCTATGAGTCGAAAGCTTGAGTCCACAGAACGGCTAGACGGGCAATCCTTGCAAGACTGGCTGTCAAGTGTGACAGTTCCAGAAGACTTGCGGGACTTTGTGCAAAAGGGACAGAACAGAGTCAAGAAAGGGACAGATGCCAGCAAACTGTAGTTTCTCCACTCGAGCACTGCTCACTCATGCTGCTGACCTGTTGAAAGCGTGCTCACACTTTTCAACATGATCAGCACAACTCAGTGCTATTTGAGGCAACCCTTATATACTATTCTTTCATGACTGTACCACAGGAAACCAACGGCCACTAATGGTCTCAGATTGTGTGACATTGACAACTGTTTCATCAGATATGGCAGGGTTGGTTGTACTGTTGCTTGGTTGATAGTGTTTTTTATTTTGTTTTAGGTTGGCTATTATGCAGGGTGAGTGTACGCTTGCGTTAGATGTATCTTAATCGTCATTGTTCTGTACAGTACCTTCAGTGTATTTGCTAATGTAGAAGGTACACCGTGTAGTGACACTGTAGCTAGATAGTATTGCTCTGATGTCTGCAAAGCTTGCAACTTTGACATTGTGTGAGAAATTGATGAATGTCTTCATGTAATTGCCACATGTGTATCTGTGGCTGCTGTGCATCCTTTGACTGCTTCGCTGATGGCAACGTTGCTGACAAATAGGTACTTTGCTAGCACTGCCTGAAGCCACGAGCTCCAAACTTTTCTCAAGTGCATATGAACATCTTAAAACGTTCTGTTGTCAATCCTGCAACACTTGAGGAACACCATCTGGCATTCCTAACCTTTGGGATTGCAAGTACAGGCTTCCTTGAATCGAAGAAGATTTTTGTTGAAAGCAGTACAAACTCGCCCTCAAGGATGCAAAAGCGTGTGTCTCGGCTGATCCTAGCTTCATGAAAGGATACAGCAGACAAGCTTTCGCTTATGCAGCCTTGAAACAGCCTGGCCGTGCAGAGGAAGCATACAGGCGAGGCCTCAGCAAAGATCCAAGCAACACTGGCTTGAGGCAGATGCTAGCTGCTTTCTTGCAGGTATTCTACTACACCCCTCAGTCATACTGCTTGTCTCTCACACTGCTCTCCGGCTCTGTGCAGTGTTGCAGAATCAGTTTGCATGCAGCGTCACATTTCATACAAGGCTGACATAATGTCCCACATGAGCCATGCTGGTGTGTCTCATGATGTGCATGTGCAGTGTCTGCTTGCAGTTATAGGTGCCAGCAAGGGTCATGATTCAGTACATGCTCTGTGCTAAAGAGCATGCATTGCTTGCTGGCATACTCACTTGCTACATCCCTGGCATTCGCTTAAAGAGATCAGATCATGATGCAGCCTGCCTGCGGCCTGTTAGCCAAATGTACTAGAGTGTGTTGCTGCGCTTTGACTTCATATGTCTGCTGGTCGGAGCTTCTCTGCAAAGTCTAGTAGAATACAGGCTCACACCCACGTACATTTGCCAAGATCAGGGACAAACACTTCTTGAGAACTAACTGTATGAGGCCCTACCTCAGCACCCACACCACTGTTGCTACCACATAGACTGGCGACAACTCTGGCATGAGAAGATCCGACCGCTTCTGATGCAGTGTCTACTTTAATTGCTATCATTGTTGTCGTTGTTTTCATTATTATTATTATTATTAACAGTAATATTAGTATTATTATATGTACTATTATTACTATTATATTATCAATATTGTCATCATTGTCATTATCATTGTTGTTTTTTTACAATTTTCTTTTCTTTTTATCTATTGCATTTTATCTGGTTTACTGGCCATGCAGGAAGATGGGGACCAAAGTCCTCTGTCACTGAGGGAAGGTACCTGCCAGCCCTACCTCCAACAGCAGTTAGACCAGAGCATGCACTTTCCAGAATACATACAGCGAGAGCCAGACAAGCTTTTAGTGGGGACGCTCTGGTCAGGCTCCTTGCCCAGACTACAGTCCTACTTCAACCCCAACCATGTGTATTACAGAGCGTTTCCCACTCGCATCCCCATTGTTGCTCTGGTTGTGTTCGTGGCCCAGAGGAAGGATATGCCTCATCAAGAAGCCATCGATGACTACATGCCCATCTTGAAGTTCTGGTTGGACAAGGGTGCTCGTGTCGATGCCAAGGACGTGTATGGCCAGACAGCTCTTCATTGGATAGTGGGTGTCAACCCAATGCTGCCCCTGGCCAAAATTCTGTTGCAAAGGGGGGCGAATGTGAACATGCAGACCCGAAGTGGCACCACTGCTTTGAAGAACTGTGTGGCATCCGGCGAGGTATGCAAATGGAGCCTCATACATCCTCTGCCCCTTTGTCTTTATGAGTGTGTTTTCAAGGTGCAAATGCCTCTGCTCTGTATCTGTCTACCTGCAACTGTGGACTCTCAGCAAGGTCGCAAAACTTGGTAAGCAGTAGATGATGTCATTTGGACAAAGGAATGGGTAGTACAGTACTGAATAGGCATCACAAGCAACATTGGCTCTCAGGCTGTTGAGCAAGTTTCTTGGCAAAGCTGGCATGAGCATGGTGTATGCAGCTTGCATGGCAAGCACTTTTGAGACCAGGCTTGACCCTATATGAAGCAAACTACATCATTCAGTCCCCTCATGAGTCTGAGAAGCACTTGAGCAGATGTTGAGCTCACCAAGCATGTGACATTTGTGTCTTAGTCATAGTAGGCCCTGGACACAGGGTTGTTTGCAGATGGGAACGGAGACTTGGGCCTTTCCTGGCAGTCCCTGACCCCAGCCTGAGTCCACCTGACTCAACAATTTCTTTTGTAAACTATTATTATTATTATTATTATTATTATTATTATTATTATTATACTTATTTTATATCTTACCTTATCTTATCTTGGACACAGCTTAGAGCTTCGAGCTCAGTGCTGCATTTTAGAGACTAGCAGGGTCAGGGCTGTTGCAGTCACCCCAGCACAATCAAACTTTCCCCAGCATGTTGTGATTGCTGCTTTGAGTGCAGGTGGAATCTGTGAAGCTGTTGTTGGAGTGGGGTGCTGACCCACACATCAAGGACAATGATGGGTGCAGCGCCATGGAATATGCACAATGCAACGACCTGACTTACATGTTGGGGCTTCTCAAGGTAGGGGCTGCATGTAATCATGTTTTTACTCTGGCAGATCATGTCTGTACCCTGGCAGGTCATGTCTGTACCCTGGCAGGGCATCAACTTTAATGCTCACCTCGTGTTGAAGAGCTGAATTGCTTCTTTCATAGATGCATGGCCCAGCAACTCTTGAAAACAAAACAAATATTATTTTTCTGCAAGTTTTTTTTCTGCAAGAAATTTTTCTGCAATATAGTCTGTGTTTAACTGTCATCTCTGATTTCTCATCACAAAAGTTGCCGCCTGTGGCCCTCAATCATTGTAATCTTCACATGCTGGTGGCTTGCACCTAGCATGGTTCTCACCTGTCTGTCAGCCTTTTGAAAAGTGTGAGCACTTAGCATCGCCCAGTCAAGTCGTTCACACATTGGTGACCAATCATGACTTACATGGTTAGATGAAGTAAGAATCTAAACACATTCTGCCTGCCTGCCTGCCGGTCTGTCCGATTGTCCGTCCCTGAAGGCTGGCATTTGATCATTACCTTATCTCCCATCATACAGCCAGTCATGTGTGAAGCAAGTTGCCACCTCTTCTGTTCTTTCTCACAAACTCACATGAACCTTTGGCATTTGTGTATGTGCACAGTTTGTGTGCAGGGTTTAGGGTTTGTGCATGAGAGTTTGTGTATGTGCAGGGATTGCCGGTTCAGAGCAACAGCAGCGAAGCACAGACCTCCAGACCCCGTCACGTGCCAAAGGTGGGTGTGGAGATGCAGATGCAGCAAGCCTCACTAGTGCCGCCAGATGAAGGGGAGGAGTACAATTGTGCCAGTTGTGGATCTTCAGGAGCTCGTCGCCGCTGCAATCGCTGCCGCCTTGTGGTCTACTGCTCACCAGACTGTCAGAAAGCTGACTGGTAGGGTCCCCTGCGCCTTTGAGATAAAGAATTGAAATTCGCTGAAAACCCCGAGATTGTGGCTGCTGTCTTGTGGCAATGCTCCAGGAGAGGAACGAAGCCTTGACGGAAAGCCTGCTCATGCTGAGTATGAGAGTTTTCATTGTTTATCAATTGCAAACCTGGCCAAAAGTTGACCGTAATACACCGTAAATTGGGTATTATACACATCAATACGTAGTGCATACACCGTACATATGCAAAATCAAATTCGGACTTTAAGGGTGCAGGTTGACTTCAGGCCAGTACAGTAACAGTCCTCACTATTGCTGCAGGAGGAAGCACAAGGCTGCCTGCAAACAGCAAGCTGAACAGCATTTACGAGTTGATATCACCATTGATGACGGCACTATTCTGCCCTACGCACCCAACCAGAGCAGCAGCTCATCTGCCAACCAGAGCAGAGCTGGGTTTTCTGCCTCGGGTCACAAAGTTCGGATCCCTCTCCCAAGTGGGACAATGAATATGGATGTCAAGCAAACTCGTTTGTTCCCAGTCAAGATACAGGTATGAAAGTATATTGGCATGTCACATAGCATGATCATAAACAATAAAGATCCACACGCTTGAGAATGACAGACGCTGCACGGTAGCAACGGCAGTGCCCTAAAGCATCTCCCCAATGTAGAAACGCATGTTTCCTGTCCCCAGATATTTCAAAGTTTATATTTTCAGTGTAAGGACGACGTTTCTGGTTTAAATAAGATGTTTTGGGATTGAAAAGAGCTTTGCAAAATCATGGACTTCTGGTTTGCTGCAGGTGCCTCAGTTGGCTGCCGCAGGTATTTCTAAACAGTTCATGGAAAGCCTTGTTCAGGTGAGGAACAAGCTGCATTGTTTCCAGCATCCGTAGTACTGCATGATAGAGATGCTTGCGTTGTGTGATAGAGACAGATGCATGACTAGCAGCATGCTTTACGTGTTGGCAGCATTGCGTGTGAGGTGCACGGTCTGGAAGCATATCACAAGATGGGATTGTCAAAGGCACCGTCTCGTTGGTAGTTCAGGCTTCAATGCTCCCGCTGCTGCTGTCTCTCACAAATGAGATTAGCATTCTGGTTTCTGTGTGAGAATGCAGGCTTATGGTGAGGGCAGAAACCCTCAGACGGCTCCAATGCTTTGTCACAACCAGAATAGAAATTTCTGTTGCTTCATTGACCGCCAGCAACATGACAGTGAAAAGCTGGCCAGCCTTATGATTGAAAAGGGGGTGATGGGCGGTCGCAAAGCATATTTCAAGGCATATGTTGACCAGACTGTTCAGCAGCTGGTCGTTGTGCCAGCTATGCTTCCAGGACAGGATTGGTGATGAGGGATGTTTTGAGGTTCGGCAGTCTCTGCTGTTTTCTCTGGGGTTACAACTATTGCTTCAGCTGCTGTGTTATGTCAACATTGTGATGGTATCATGCACACCTGCAGCAAGTTTGGCCCAGTTTGGAGTATCATAACAGCAAATGGATGAAAGGTTCATCCATACATGTACATACATTGCAGCAAAAAAGCATGGCTGGACAGCCTCTGATCATGAGATGCTGACTTTTGAACAGTCTCAATATTTGTTATGCCTCAGCTTGCATTTTGTGGGCAACACTGTGCGTGTGGCATTGCTTGCCATTATGTATACTAGATTAGCATGGTATTTTTTAGGTTTATACATGCATGTGCTCTGGCTCCAATCATTTCGAATACCTCGGCACTTCCTACAGCGCCTGGTATGGACCATAAGGAAGGTTTCTAGCATGGCACTAGGTGCCAAAACAAGCTTCTGCTTCTGATGCTTGTGTATACCGCCCTAAAATTGTACGTGCTTCAAGCCTGCTTAGTTATGAAACCGTTGACTTCTTGTCAAAGTGCTTACTCGGTGATGCAAAGCACAAATCAAGCATTGACTATCATAGTATGTCCACCCTAGGCAAGTTAGTAGACTAGGGTGGACATATGATGTCTGCGTTGTCATGCAATAATGCATTATTGCAACGTTGGGCCCCACCAGGAGGACGGTGCACTCAAAAACTATGCGGCGCCGACCCGAGCCAGGAACCCAAAACTCCAGAAGGAAAGTTGTGCTGGCCACTGGCGGGATCGAACCGCCGACCTTGGCGTTATTAGCACCACGCTCTAACCAGCTGAGCTAAGCGGCCAGGAGATGCGTGTGAGTAACCAGACAAACGATGTTAGCTACCTCAAATTGGCAGGATAGATACTGATTGTGCTCTCATTTGTGTCCAATGACATGACAATTGTCTTCAAGAATTTAACCTCGCAGCGGATGACTATGTGACCTTGGCTACTTATGACTATGGTACTGCGACGTTATTCTGACACTTCTTCATCTTGTGCAGCGGCTATTTTGCTTCTTTTGGCTTGATCAGAAGCCTGTCCCTGCACCACAAACCTCTTTTGGAAACAACAGCATCCTGACTGTTGTAGAGACTATTCCTCCTGCAGGAGCATCTATATAGGGGCACAATGGCAGGACAAAGTGATAATTGACATTGAAGCACCTAGGATGATTAGTCCATTAACCTTTGTACAGCAACACTTGAAGGCCTAATGACCATTACACAAACAAGATATCTAGCTGACTCAAACATCTTTGAATACTATCCTTGGCTGTCTGGTAACATACCTCTTCTCCCGCAGTGTTTTGGTCCTGTACATCTTCTTCCTCAACAGGTTCTGACTCTGGCACCTCCTTGAAGGTCATCCTGAAGTCTCTGTTAGTGCTCTTCTTGGCATGGCGCATCAGGTTGATGCCACCTGACGCACATCATACACATGCTTGTTCCTATTACTAACGTCTCAAATGTGCACATGATGTGTGTAGTCAAGATGTTAGCAACAGGAATGACTACAGTTGCGCCAGCAGCCATTCTGTGACTGCTCATGAGCCAGTACTGAATTGGTCATGACAGCTTTGCTGCTCCATACAGCAAGTGTTTGGCAGCAGCATCAATACATCCTTCCTATGTCACCAGATTGCTGTGATTTTGCAAAGGTTGATAAAGGCTTGCATTGAGGCTCAGCCACTTTGGACACACCAATTTTTAAAATGTGAGTGGAACACAGCGATTGGCTATGACTCTGAAAGCTGTCTCTCTATTTGTCTTCTCCTTGTGTGTCTCTGAGCATGCATCATGTACAGCCACTTGCATCTGCTTGCACAATTACAAGGACTCAAGAAGTGGCAGAGCCTGAGAACTGGTCCAATTACTGATGGAAATGACTGTTTGGTCCACTAACCTAATTTCACCAGCTTGGTAACATGCACACGGCTCACAAAGCGGCCATGCGACATCACAAGTGAGTATGACTGTTGTCGCTGTTCCATACTCGGGTACGTTAAAGTCATTCACCAGCTTGATAACAGAAACGCCTAGCAAATAATGCTGAAAATGTATGGAACAGATGAAGCTGTGTGCAGACAACAAAACAGCTGAAGGAAGGAACGAATGTTTAAATGAATGAGTGAGTGAGTGAGTGGGTGAGTGAGTGAGTGAGAGGTTGAATGAGCAAGGGAATGAATGAATGAACAGGTGGAGCAACAGTCGAACAAAAGAGAAAGTAGGGTTCTTACAGCTGCGTGTCAGCTTGATCAAGTTGAATTCCCACTCCTCGATGGCCTTGACAAGCAGCCCAATCTGCTTGCCCTCCTTCTTGGCTTTCCTGGCCTTCTTCTCAGCGTTTGGGGCCTGGTTCTGGTCCTCTTCATCTTCATGGGTGCTGGCATCGAAGATGAAGGTGTACACGTTGGGCGTCAGCTGCTGGTGGACTGTGGTGACCATGCTTTGGAAGGCTGCACTGGGGGGGGACTGCTGTGCTTCTGCACCACACCGATAGTAGTAATAATGATGATAACAACAATAATAACAATCCCGCTTTCCAGCTCATGTTCAGTACAATATATGCATATGTGTGAGGGCAAATCAAGCAGGGCGCAATCAAGAGTGTCAGGTCTAACTTCGAGCCGCATGCAGAGGATATGCTACGCCTTCATGCCTTTCAAAGTGCAACAGGTCTTGGGATGAAACAGGGGGCTTGGGATGAACAGGGGGCTTGGGATGAAACAGGGTCTACGGCCCAGCCCTGACTGCCAGAGTCTTTCAGACAAACAGTGCATGCACACATCATCATCATCCACATGGCATGTGTTTACAGGGTGCTGATTCTCATCATGCTCTTTTCGATTCTGACACCTCTACTTCACTTCAGAGACATCGTTTCTACACTGGAAATCTAAACTCAGAAACGCCTGGGGGCAACACGCACTTCTACATCAGGGAGATGTTTTCGATCTGCACTATTGGGGTGAGTCGGGATGTGCGCACGCATTAGCTCTGCTTTAGGAGCTGGTTGGAGTTGCTTTGGAGAGACAAGACTGGTCAAGCACTGGGGTGTATTACTGTACTGTAGCAGTTTTCTCTTGGTCACATCAACAGTGAACAAGCACACTCACTCCTTTCAGCATGTCAACCAGCATAACTTTAGATTGTCGCACCGCAATACCAGCGTTGCATCTGCCCATGTAGAAAGTGCGAGAATTTTCAATTGTTGCATAGAAGGCAGATGGGTTATATGTCAGTCTGCTACAACTGAAATGCAGACGCATGCATAAAATAAGTCTGCAAAGCTGCGTATGACGCACCAAGTGGAATGTCCCAGTTTCACAACATGTGAAGTGCGCACATGCCACATGACATGCCCAGTGTCATGTACAAGTGTAAAATGCAGAGATGCCAAAAGACAGGCCCAACGTCTCATAAGAGTGTGAAATGCAGACATGCCAAATGACATGCCCAGTGTCATATAAGTGTGAAAGGCAGACATGCCAAATGACATGCCCAGTGTCATATAAATGCGTGAAATGCAGGAGTTTGACGCACTTTGAGGCGCTTTGGTAAGCAGGGTGGCGGACTTGAGCAGGCGGTAAATGGTCCCCAACAGCTTGATGATCTGCTCAGAAGGAGGGCCTTTCAGGGAGCAGGCCACGCTCACACTCAGCACTTCTGCCAAGCTGTTCAGCCTCTGACAACAGGCCTCCTCTAGCTGACCATGCGAGCTGTTTGTGCTGGTCCCTGTATTGTAGTTGAAGCTCAGCATGACTGCATTCTATGTTTGTGGTTGGGGCCCTGGGCAGCCCGGTATAATACTTGGCTTCTCATTAAATTGAAACCGAAAGGCATAGTCTGTTCTTTCCTTTTCTTTGAGGGTTTTCAGCCGTTATTGTCAATGAAGAAAGAGCCTTGTGAGCAACACACAGGCTGCACACTCAGCACGTCTGTCAAGCTGGTCAGCTCTACCGGCATAGTTCCCTCTAGATGGGCACGACTGACTGTGTCGGGGCCCCTGCACAAAGCTGCACAATAGCAGCTGTCTTGTAGAGAAGCAGTCAATGACTGCGTGCTTGGTGAGACCCACCTGCTTAGGACACACCTACTGCAGATCAACTGGCCTGGGCAGCCTGGTGTAATACTTGGCTTCTCATAACATGGACACCAAAACGTAGTATTTTTCTTTTCTTTTCCTTTTCCTATTCAGATTGACTGGCAGGTTGCAGGGCAAGCATGACGCAGATGAGAGCCCTGAGCAGCTGTCAATTGGGAAAGCGCTAGTCAGCTGATAGGCAAATTGGCCGGCAAGCCGATAGGCACAGCCCGAGTCAGCTGATAGGCAACTTGACAGGCAAGCCAATGGGCAGGACACAGGCTGGCTGACAGGCAAGTCAAGCAAGTTGACAGGCAAACCATCTCACAGCATGAGGCACACCTTTTCAGTGCACATACGCACATAGCTGAGTGAACGATGACAGTGCAAACCCATGGGCAAGGTATCAGCGTTACTTCATGTATCATCTGGTGCTTCATACAGCAAATCATGAACCTACTGGATGTGAGTTACTGTACCTGAGGGGCTGCTTGGAGGCATCTTGGCCAGTCCAGTGAGCAGCCAGTCCACAGCATGCAGCAGGGCTTCCAGGTGCGTAAAGAGGTTGCTGGCTGTTGCACCTCCTGTCTTGCTGGTCACCTGCAGCCAACCTTGTTTTAGGGTTTTGAAGCAATATGTAATGCAATTGTTCAGCGCAATTACATAATGCAATCGTGTAATGCAATCACGTAATGCAGTCATGTAACGCGATATGTAATGCAATTGTGCAAGGGAAGTATGTAATGCAATTATGTAGTGCAATCATGAAGTGCACTTACGACCCTGAAAGGAGTCTGTGCTCAAAACCAGTGTTGTGCATATTGTCACTCGAATTGCTTGTTGTGAGGAGGGCTTGTGATAGACTGGAACCTGACTTTGAATATGTGCTGATGAGGAGGAGGAAAGTGTTGAGCTCACTGTTAGATCTGGACTACTGAACACCTTGTTGGTGCCGGGGCACAAGAAATGCTGCATATGAGTGTACATCAGCTTCGGCTGCCACACCAGTGGTATACACAGACTGGTACACACATATGGTGTGACGTAGGCACAACATTGCAGGGACTTGGGATTGGTGTAACATAGCTAAGATAAAAGGCGTGATGCTAGCGCATGAGGATGCAAAATCTCCTTGCATTGTAGCCTCATAGCAGAAGCAAGCAACAGAAAGCCAAATTGTGCATGTTGCAAGCATGCTTCCAGGTCACCTGCAGATGCTGAGCCTGAGTCCTAGGGTCCTCGTTGACACCAAGCACATGCTCAACAGCTTTGCTGACACGCATGCACGCCTCCATGTCCTGTGTGCCTGCAAGCACCAAACGTGACTGCCGTGTATGTCGTCCAAACTGCTCCACGGCACGGTCAGTCTACACCTTGGTGCCCTCAGAGACACACATGCACAGACACACACAGACTACATACAGGCAGACGGCTTGACAGAGGTGCAAACAGACACACATGAAGACAGACACATGGACATTCAAACACATGCACAGATGGACTGACACACACAGATAGACAAACAGACAGACAAATAGATACGCAGTGAGACAGAAAGACAGACACATATGCAAATGACTACCATGTGAGCTGATTCTGTGAGTTGTGGCATGCAGGAGGTAGAGCCTGATACCTGCTGTGGAAAGATGCAAGCTGATGAGCGCCTTGCTGGCTCCAGCATGCGTCACCTGCACACATGTGCGTACCCTGTCAGTCTTCTTCTGTGGTTAGCTACTTGTAGATGTAGATTCTGGATATTCATTGTGGCCCATAACAGCAGTGAATGACTTGTTTCAGCATTTGCAGAATTGCCCCAGTTAGTACTGTTGACCCCTGTGATGAGTCCCAAAGACAGGAAGTGTAAATTGGTTCATTGATTGTCTCTGTCGATGATAGTCTTTTGTTGAGGCGGAAACATTTGACTTTGTGATGGTTTCAAATCAGGCATGCATGTCTGTGAGCAATGCTTACAGTAAAGCACTTGTGCTAACAGGTGCTGATGGCGTATTCAACACTTGGGCAACACCGCATCTTGCAAAATTTGTATGCAACAACAGCCGCTTTGTGCTGACCTGTGCGTCTGCATTCTGGCATGCTTCCAGGGCCGTTCTGCTGATGCCCTCCTGGAGGGCTGGTGGGAGCAGGCCCCCAACGAAAGCCAGGGTGTGAGCCATCGCTTCGGCCTCTCGCCCTCTGCCAGCTTGCAGCAGGGTCTGCAGCATCTGATGAAGAAGAGGAAGGTGCTCACTGATCACCTGGCCAGCTGCACTGGCTCCTGCAGAGGAGTTGTCACGCGCGAGATTGATGACAGCAAAGGAAGAAGAAGAACAGACAAACGAGGAGAGGAAGAGGAGGAGGAAGGTGAAGAGGGAAAACAAGAGTGAGGATGAGGATCAGAAGCAGATAAATGCACATGCAAGCTGCCCACTAGCACACTGGCAGCAAGACAGAAGCGTTGCAATGAGAGTGCACAAGGGAGTCAGAAAGCTGTGATGGCTGAGGGTGAGGCAGCCTAAGGTTTGCCATTCACTTCTCATGCAATGTGACAAAAGCAGCATTGCATGTGCGCACCTGCGTCTGAAGCCGCCGGCACATGGTCTTCTGCCATAGGCACATCCTGAAGGACTTCTGCCACACCCTCTGCTGTCCTGCCCAGAGTCAGCAGCGCCTCAAGGCACTGCACTGCCAGCAAAGGCAACTTCTCCCCTAAGCCTTTGCCTTTGTTGCGACCTGCACGAAAGGCAAAACCAGTGAGCAAAGGCAGGCTCTCCCCTGGGCCTTTGCCTTTGCAGTAACCTACGCAAAAGGCAATGCACTGCCAGCAAAGTCAGCTTCTCCACTGGACCTTTGCCTTTGCTGCGACCTGCACGAAAGGCAAAACCAGTGAGCAAAGGCAGGCTCTCCCCTGGGCCTTTGCCTTTGCTGCGACCTGCACGAAAGGCAAACCCAGTGAGCAAAAGCAGCTTGTCCCATGGGCCTTTGCCTTTGCTGCGACCTGCACAAAAGGCAAACCCAATGAGTACTGGCAGCTTGTCCCACGGGCCTTTGCCTTTGCAGGCATCTGCACAAAAGGTAAACCCATGGGCACTGCTAGTTTCTCCATGTACAAGCTCCCATGTACAAGCTCCCCAATTGTTGCTTGAAGGCAGGAAGCACAAATAGCATGGATGCTTGACTCTGGAGGCCAAGCACAGATGAAGCAACCCATGTACTGCACCTTTGATCACAGAGAAGGTTGTCTCCACGATTGAGTGTGCAACCCGGATCAGGGGCGCTGCCAGACAACCCCAGTCAGGTGGTGCAAGCAGCTGCTTTGCAACAGCCCTGTTTGCCAAATCCCCTGCTGTGCCTGCATGCATCGTACACACTTTCATGAGTTGGATCAGCCTGAGGGCCTCACCAATGAGACACTTCTCGTGGTTCTTGTAAAATGGTACCAGTTTTGTCATTTCTTTCAGTACACAAATGAGAAACTTCTGTACTGTTTTCACATGAGGGACAGACAAGACGAAGCAGGGAGCAGCACACACAGTTCCCTGCAACAATTGACTGTATTTTTTTGCTAATTGCAATTTGAAGCTGAGCTGAAGCAATATTCACAACAAGATCAGCATAACAAAAAGTCTGCATCTGCAATTTTGGCAGTCTGGCACAAAAATCTTTCATGCAATCAAGGTGCACAAAACAATGTGGTCAGCTCCAACGTGCCATTGATGACGTGCCATTTGATGGGTAACCACTGTCAACACACTGTAGCAAAGACCCATGCTATAAAGCATTGTGCACTGATGTCACATCATGCCTGAAAGATGCCTGAAAGATGCCTGCTCTGCGCATCAAGCCAACAAAGTAACAAAGAATACCAGACAGCCATTGAAGAGTTACTAGGTGATGATGGTGGATGTGATTGTGCAGCCGTGCAGGCATACCTATGACAACAGCATGTTGCGCAACGCATGGCTCACAAGAGTGTAAGAGACGCAGGCAACTCTGCAGGATGAAGGTCTGAGTGGCAGGGCTGCGAGCTAGGTCAGCGTGAGTTGATGCCTGTGAGTCTGTGCCAGACGTCCCATGTGCCTCCTGTGTAACATGCAAAATGTCATGTCAACCGTCAGGAGATCTGCTGGAGCGCATCGAGACTTGGCTTTGTGATGCCTCATGCATTGAACAGCTCATGTGACGGTTGCGTTGCGTGCATGGATGGATGGGTGGGTGCATGGATGTATGGATGGACACGTGGATGGTAGGACAGATGACCAAATGAGTGGATGATCAAGTGAGTGAATGAACAAAGAAACACACCAACAATGGTTGAACGAACCTACTCATTCTTGTTTCAGGGCGCATGGCTCAGCATGTTGCACACCATGCGCTGATGTATGCGCATGAACTGGTGTTGACAACTGCTGAGTCGGCACAAGCACATGCAATGTTCCCAGTTGCCTTGGCTGACAAGTGTCAGTGTGCGTCATAGATGGGGGTCCTCTACAGGGGATATAGGACCCCTCTGCATGATGCACACTGACACAACAGAATACGCCTGTCACTAAACCAATGCCTACACCATTGCTTCAGATGCTTGCTGATGCATTTGCAACATCACACTCTGAAGACGTGTGCAGCCATTTTGCAAGTCCACTTGTTTCCAGCTGCTGACTTGCTTGACTTCAGCTCAGGTGAGTGAGCTTGCCTGAGCTTCTGAATCTGCAACGAGGCCATCGTCCAAGATTGCGTTCAGCAGGGGGCATAAGCAGCTGACTGATAATGCTGGCGCTCTTTTTTCAATGCTGGTTGCTGATGCATGAGAGCTGGGTTCAGTGGAGCTGTTCTGTGTGGCTTTGTTGGCTGCTGCCCGGCTTCTCTTCTGTGTGGCCCCCTGCAGCAGTCAAGACAATGTTGAGTTTGCCACTCTGATGTAACTATTTATAGTGACACACCGTAAAATTTGTTCATAGTTACCAGAAGGTATCAAAGGCTTGTTTTCTAGTACGGTTTTTTTGCTTTAGTCCCCGGTCAAATTGCTTACAGCACCATGCAGTTGTGATTAGAAAAGAGCAAACTGCGAATCTTTGAGCCAGCATCACTTGCTAGGCTTCAGCTTCTTCCTACAACCATAGAGTTGAGACAGCAAATCCAGTTGTATGGCAAACCTCACTGCGGTGTCTGTCTAATTGTGAAACACAAATCAAGGAGAATTAGGCAGTGGAAGGTACAGCACAAAAGTCAAAACCAAGAACATGGAATAAACAAGGAAAGTGAGGTTGAGCATTGACCTAGACTCTAGCATAAACAATAATACCTGTGTGGGGCCTTCAGCAGCTTTCTTGGGCTTGGCATGTTTGCCCTCGCTGGCCATGCTGCTCAGGCTGTCATGCAGTTCCAGCAGTCTCCCAAGCTGCTGCCCGGTGGTCTGAGCTGTCGCAGACCCACTGGAACCTGCAGCAACGTCACCAAGTCAGCTTCATAGTTCCAGCAGTCTCCCAAGTTGCTGCCCGGTAGTCTGAGCTGTGGCACGCCCATTGCAACCTGCAGCAATGCCACCAAGCCAGCTTCAGGGTCTAGGGTTGAGGTGCCTGCTGCTGATGATGATAATAATAATAACAATAATAGCATAAATAACAATAAAATCCTTTTCGAGCTAGGTACATGCGGGACAAGTCTTGTCTCTCCAAAGCAGTCTGTGTTGCGCATCTCTATAAGGTCTACCAATTCGACAGTTTTGACAATCACTGCTGCTGATGCTGCTGCTTGTTTGCCAGTACAGCCTTGCAGGAGCCAACATCAGAATCTATGCCTATTTCTAGACAGATGCAGGGCTGTTGCAGGGGCTGTTGCATGCAGGAAGACTGTAGGCAGGGCATTGTTGCACATTGCTGCAGTGGCTTGTTGCGCCAGCTGTCCTGACTAGGGCTTGACCAAGGCATGCATCACGATCATTGAATCTCATTGCATGCCTCCCGGTGGGGCTGCAGGGCTGTCCTAGGTGACTGCATCTTTGATTGATTCAACAAAACAAAAGAAAACAAAAACACTTTGCTTGATTGATTGCAGCTGAGATCAAGCACTTCTGCTGTTGTTGGTACCTGTCCCACCATGTGTAGCTGATGAGGCCTTGGCTTGCTGATGAGGCCTTACCATCAATCTGGTAGAGCTGCAGGAGTTGCCTAGGTATGTGTGAATGAGATCAATGGTCTCTAGGCGGGTCTATTTTGGCAATTCTGGCATGCAGCAAAGACAGAAGTTAGATGAGTGGTGTACCTGTCGCCTCTGCCACTACATCTTCAATCATGACCTCCAGGCAGCCCAGCAGCAGTCCTGCTTGAGTATGACGCAATGCTCCCTACAAATAGCAACATTGGATTTGTGATTGGCAAGATTATGGTGATAATCTGCAGAGATTTGTTTGATGTTTGTGTTGGAAAGCTCCCTGCAACTATCTATTGCCAGGCTGAGACTTGGGCAAGCAGGCAATGCTTCTTTCGCTGCTTCCGCTCGTCAATGCACTTGAAGCTGCCATGCTCATGTGCACCCGCCACTCTGAGGTTTAAATGCTTTGAGCTGAGTGTGCACAGTCATGCATGCTGTCATGAGGACAGTCAGCTCGCTCGGACAGTCAGCTTGCTCAGCAAGCTCAACAAGACCATGGGCAGGTGAGAGGGGGGGGACATGGATGTGGATGTGGAATTGGACATTGGATCAGGAACACCACGGGGGTGGGGCTGGAAGAGATGACCATCAGTCATGTTTTGTCACTGTAAGAGAGTCAGCAAGGGTATAATGCCATGTTATCATGAATTGAGAGCATTTTGGATAGCCTGCAGGACCCTATCACACATTCCTGTTGTAATGCAGCTTTGTGAAAGTGCCCACTGAATATGCACATGATTACACAGAGCTGCTGAGACTATGATTATGCTTAGACTGGTCCCATACGCTGAGCATCTGCTACTTGACTACATCATGTAGGTTTGAGCCCTAGATCCGCCCAGACTTTTACCGTAATGAACCATACAAGTGCATGACCACAAAGGGATGAGAAGCCACCTGTGGTGAACTCAGAGTCCAGTCAGCATCCTTGTCCATGCCAAAATCTGCCAGCTCACAGCTCAGCAAGCGCTGTCTCAGGCTGCTGAAGTGCCTTTGCAATGTCTGCAGCAACATGCTGCCTGTAGTGTCAAGCCTCGTGACGATGAGCTTGATGCTACAATGCTGTGGTGCACATGACAAGATGGTGCCAGCTGATCTGATCAGATCTGGCTAGCAGCTTACTTCATTTATTGACTGATGCGTCAGAGGGTCGACTGCCTGATATATCAGTTGCTTGATTGAGAGATTGGTTGATGAACTGAATATCTGGTGGAGCAAAGGGTTGGTGGATAGATTGGTGTGTTGTGACAATGGAGGACTCACACAATATCAATAATGATGATAATGATAATAATGACAATACTAATAGTAATACCAATAACAGTAATAATGATAATGATAATGACAATGACAATGACAATGACAATGACAATGACAATGACAATGACAACGACAATGATAATGATGATAATTATCATGATCACATTTATATGAGTCCCCCATATATACATTCAATTTATGACTCACCTGATCAGGGCTGGCTTCCTGAGAAGATCCTGCAGCAGATCTCAGGATGCTGGGCGTGGTGTCCCCATCAGCCATCCCCACAATGCTGTCCGGGACTTGCCTATCCCGGGGCTGGGCCAGCATCAGAACCTGGCGGACACAGGTGAGAAGAAGATCCATGGGCTCCAGAACTATGACTGTGTCATCCTGCACGTCATGTGCTTGTGGTGAGTCTGCTGCATAGACTGACCCACACAGACACATAGACAGACATAGACAGACAGATGCACAGACAATCGATCAATTCAACCATGTCAAAGGACAACCACCAGATAGACACTGATTGTCAAGAAGGTTGGCAAACGAGGTGTTTTTGCAGAAAGCAGCTCAATTCAATGTCAGGGCACACAGGCTGACAGCATAGTAGCGTGTTTGCACTGTCATTGCACACAGACTGGCACAACAGTGCACACATGTCATTGCATACAAGCTGACTGACAGCAGTATACTTCACTGATTTGTAGAGCGAAAGGAGGATTCTGAAGGTGTGTATGTGTCTGACCTGCAAGCATGCGCATGCATCCAGCCTCAGGGGCGGCCCCTCTGGTTGCACAAACAGCTCAAAGTGCGGCAGCAGCAGCTCCAGCACTGACTCCTGCACTGATGGGTCGGCAGCCAGTATGGCATGTACTCCCTACAAGGCAGCAGCAAAGATGTTCTTCTTTAGCTTTGACCATTTCAGAGTTCTTGCACTGATGGGTCGGCAGCCAGTATAGCATGGACTCTCTATAAGGCAGTTGCTTTATTGCTTTTTGCTTTACCCCTTTTGACGTACCTTCAGCTGTACCTGTAAGCTTAGTATCTCAAACTCGTTTGTTGTTGATTGGCAGGATTGACTTTCGCAAGCAATCTAAATGCACTGCAATCCAGATGAGTGCCTTGCTGGATGAGAGGCTTGTGCGTGCAGCCCACAGGTTGTGTTGAAATTCTAGGGTTTAGGGTTTAGATGCGATTAGAGGGACTGGCCTGGTGCCAGCACAGAACCATGCAGCATGTGCTTGCTTGACACTTGGTAGGTCAGCAGGTCAGTAGGTTAGCAGGTGAGTAGGTTAGCAGGTTAACAGATTGTATCCAGCTCTGATGGCATCTTCATTGGTGAGTCATGGGGCCAGAGGTGACTACTTCAAGCACATGCTGAAACATGAACACTGCAGGGTTTAGATTTCCCAGCCTGCATGCACGCTTGCACGGACCTGGTAGAGGGCTCCCCTGATGGGCGCCTGTTGGGTGAGGGAGCGGCGCATGAGGCCCATGAGCTCATGCAACAGCGTGACCCCTCCACTGCCTGCTGACATGCTGGGCTGCTGACTGGCTGGCAGAGACTGCAGTCACAAACAGGGGCTACATTGGCAAGTAAAGGGCTAGTAAAGGGCTACTAAAGGGCAAGAAGAGGGTGCCATTGTTTTGAGTCAAAACTCTTGACCATGTTGGGTGACTCCTCCACGGCCTGCTGACATGCTGGGCTGCTGACTAGCTGGCAGAGACTGCAGTCACACCCTGGGTTCACGCTGGCAAGTCAAGGGCAAGTCAAGGGCAAGTCAAGGGCAAGCAACGGGTGCCATGGTGGTGACAATGTTGGGTGACTCCTCCAAGGGCCTGCTGACGCTGACTGGCCGGCAGAGACTGCAGGCACACACAGGGTTTACATTGGCTGATACAGGGCGAGTAATGGGCAAGCAAAGGGTGCCATGGTTTTGACAATGTTGGATGACTCCTATGAGGGCCTGCTGACATGCTGAGCTGCTGACTGACCGACAGAAAAATGTACTCACACACAGAGGGTTTACACAGGTGTGACATAGTTGTAGGAAGGCTGACACAGTTTGTGGCAGTATGTTTGAATTCCCTTGTTACTTGATCTGCTGGACGAAAGTTGTAGGGAACAGCAAGGCCATGTAGGAAGCGTTTTCTACTGAGAGCTCTACTTTTGTCTACAACACAATATGCTGCCATTTGATTGAGATTGTCCTTTTGTCCACTTGGGAAATGTTGTGCTTGCGTCGTTTGTTTTTCCAAGTTTTGCAGTTGACTGGTCATGTTCCCAGTATAAGATGAAAAGGTGAGCTGTAGTCTGGCAGGCAGAAACCACAAGCAGCTACTCAGGAGGTAGGGTCGTGTAGGCTTGACTGGACACGTGCTGCAGTGCAAGGACACAGCAGATTGTTGCAGTGCCTCCCCCTCTCAATGCTGTAGACATGCGCAGTACGATTGCAAGTGATGTGTGCGCTCTTTTGAGAGTCAGCCTCCACTGTGATGTAGTGTCCCTGAGGGCCATGTCAAACGTGATGATTTGCAGGACATGAAACCAGATTTAACAATAGCAGATTTACAGTTGAAATGCACCTGGCTGCAGCTCAGCTCAGGATCAGCCTCCATTGCATCCTCAGCTTCTTCTCCTTCATCCATGGTTCTCAGCTGCTGGATGATCATGTACAGCAGGCCTCGCACAGCCACCAGACGGGCAGCCACCCCCCTGCTGAATAGGGCTTTGCGCAGCACCCCGCTGGGCCCAACCATGTATGCCTGCAGAGTCACCTCACTGGCTGCACTCACAGCAGTAGCTATGACTACTTTGGGATGACACAAAGCATGGCTTTCATGCACAAAGCTCAATCGCAAGCCCTGAATGGCAGCCAGACAGGGGCGACAGGGGGGGCAAGACAGGGGGCAAGACATTGGCCAGACAGGGGCAAGACAGCTGGCACGACAGGTGGCAAGACCGCGGCAAGACAGGGGGCAAGACAGGGGGCAAGACTGGGGCCAAGACAGGGGTTAGACAGGGATCAGATAAGGGGAAGACCTGGATGTGCTTCTTGAGCAAGGCCAAGGGCTGCAGGGCCACTAGCACCCCAAGAGCTGTGGTTGGGGTCATGAATGCAAACCTATCCAGGGCTGCCTGCAACAAAATTCAGGTGAATGCTGGTGCGCATCTCCGTGAAACTTCAGCACTGTGACGCTGGTGCATTTGTGCAGCTTGGTGTGGCAACTGTACCCTGTGAGAACTGTGTGCACAGGCGTTATATGTTGAACAATCTTGCAGGGAATCCGCATCGTGTTGCTGCTTGTGCCTGCAAGGTTGATGCCAGAAGGACTTGCATCCAAGCCACACACACAAACAACAGCATGGCTTACTAGAGCTACGCGTACAGTACAGCTCAGTTGCATTGTTTGCATTCAACAGCATACGACTTGTCCTGCATGTACCTAGCTCATCATGAGCTGGAAAGCGTAATTATTATTGTTATTAACAGCACAGAACAACCTTGAGCAAATTGGCATGCTGCAGGACTGCCTTGGGGTGTCGGTGCACCAGGATGCCCAATACTGCCACAAAGGGAAGGGCGACCTCCTCCTTCACTCCCACTAGCTTGCCTTGAACCTCCCTCAAGAGGCTCTCCCTCATGCCTGGGCTGGCTGCAAAGCTGGCCACCAGCAGCTTGATGCCCAACAGGACTGCTGCCACATGAGGGGCTGCTGCTGCTGTAGCTGACTCCTCTTCTCCTGTTGATGACAGTGTTTCAGCGCACACTTGAGGGCATGGGCTCAGTGGTAATGTGCTGAGGTTGCAGGCTTCTGTGTTGAGTGATAGGGAAGGCACTTTTGGTCCCACAGCACTCACCCTGTTTGCGCACACCCCTTTGGTGCGGAGATGCTGGCGCACAAAACTAGATTTAGACCAATTCAACCTATGGTTTACACCCTATTTTCCCTGGCGTGAGGCTTGCCTGTTATGTATGCCCTTGCTCAGTAAGAAAGCTGCTGGCACAATCAGCAGTCAGCAGTCAGTGTCTGCATCAAAGCCAAAGTTGTGGGGCATGGGGAAACACCCAGCGAAAGCAGCTAGCACATCTGTGTTCACTGTTATTGAGCACAGGGAGATTGATGAAATCAGCAGTTACAGCTGATAAGCAAGCATATGCTTGGGCTGGCTGCCAAGCAGGCAAATAGCAGCTTGCTTCCCAAGAGGACTAGTGCCACGTGAGGCAAAGCTCTCCCTGCCTCTTCTTCACCTGCCAGCCTTGCGTCAAATCACAGCCTGGACCTGTTGACATGCTTCTGCAACACACCAATGTACAGGCAAGGGTAAAAGTGCACAGGTGAGGCCCAGGGGGGCAGTGTTTCACATACCTGTCCCCCAATATACAAGCTACTGCATAAGCGGTGTAGTCTTTTCTTTTTCTTTTCTACAGGTAAGGGTAAAAAGTACAGAAAAGCAGGCTTTGCCCTAATGGCTGGAGAGACAACATGGGGCGCAACCAGCCCACCGGTAATTTACATCATTTGGTCTTAGCTAGCCCCGGCAACTGTTGATCACCACGAGACTAAATAGAATCTCTGACTGACAGACAGACACAACACACCTGATAGCGCATCTGCCAGCTCGCCAGCTTTCACACTGCCCTTCTCCAGTTGGGCGACAGCAAAGCTGATGATAGGGCGGGACAGCAAGCCCCAGCCCTGGTCTGCCGTAGGGCAGGTGGTGTTGTTGCTGATGCATGTGAGCATGGCCGTTTCCAGATCTGCCCCTCTGGGGCCTGAGATGGTGGGCAGACTGGCAAGCCAAGCGCTCTGTTGCATCTGCTGATCAGCCTGGAAGCTACTGGTCACCAGGGCCTGCAGCATCATGCATCAGACTGGAGGTGTCATCAAGTCTGAGCATAAATGGTGTCAATGCAAGTGGACATGCCCTGGAACTCATGACTGATGCACGTGAAGTCACTGTTGTTGACTTGTCTGGAGCTTTCCTGGTTGAGACTGTATGTCACTGTATGTCACAAACTATGGTCATGCAGCATGTCCTCGAGGACAGTGAGGAAAGCCAGTGGTGCTAAGTCAAGTGCACAATATAGGTGCAGCATGCTCTCAAACATACAACAACGCGATGCGTTCACACATGGATATAGTCTACCCAGTGTAAGCAGGGCTTTGAGAAGCATGTCATGTAAATTGTTTATGAAGGCAAACCTGTAGCAGGTCCATGACAGGCTGTTGCAGCCTGTTGAGGGCCTCAGACATGATCAGAAGCACTGACAGCATGAAGGCTGAATAGCTTGTGGCCCTGCCCTTCAACTGCTTCAGCCAGGCCTACAGCATGTGATCACATGAGCGCCACTTTGAGCACAAAGACGATGCTGTAACCAATCAAGCAGCTGAAATGGTCAGCCAGCGTACATCGTGTCTGTGTATTAGAAGCCTGTGAGATGCATTTGTACCATTCAGCCAGTGAACACACGGCTATGTCTGTTCATGGGCAAAGCAGCTAAGACACAAGGCTGCTGCCGCAACGTCGAGTTCGCTTGGTCCACGGGTATAAGCTGCATGCAATGCAAAGCAACACAGAAAGGCACATATGGACAGCCGCATGAGGCCTACAGAAGGACACCTGGCCTAGGTCTGCATTAGTGGGCAGCTTGTTCCTTAGCCACTGCAGGATCTGCCCTTCGTGAAGGCACAACTGATGCCTTTCATCCTTGCTCTTTCCAGCAGCTGCAGCTTCTAGGGCATCAACCAGATCTACGACAGCCTGCAGAGCAATGAGCGCTGAACATTTGCCTGAACATGCAGATTACCCTGATCCAGTGCAGTCTCTGCAAGGAACTGCAAGTGGCTGCAACTTTGCCACTGTCACCAGCCTTTGTAGATGTTGCTCATGTCCCAAATTTCTCCTCCTAACAGCTCAACGTGATGCGAGTATGCAAGCGGTGTTAGGTTGATGTCATCTGCATGTCTCATGTGTTTTACCTGCAGGGCTTCTGCCTTGGGACCAATACTGCTGATGCAGATGATGTGCTCCACCACCTTGGGCAAGTCAACTGCCTCTGCTTGTATGCACGCTGACGTGGCTTTCTTCAGAATGGTCGACAGCTGATCTGGCCTGCAATATCACCAACTGCTGCAGGCACCCTTGCAGTTTTACGCACAAGCATGACTTGCCTTAGCTTGCAGCAAGGGTATCCACACTTATGTGCCATGCTGTGTACATAGTCAAGTGTGCTGTATGCTATGTTCACAGCAAGGTGTGCTGTATACGCAGTAAGGCATGCTGTATACTGTACATAGTCATATGTGCAGTGCAGTCTTTACAGTAAGGAATGGTGTGTGCTGTGTTTTGTGTACTGTTTGCTGTAGGGCTTGCCTGCACACTGAGAAATGCAGAGAACCATGTCACGATGACTTGTGCAATGCATATGTGCTGTCAGTGTGCAAACAGCCTCTTGCACTTGCTGACAATGCAGCAGACTTACAGCCTGAGACCTCCTAGAAAGGCAAGAAATTCTGGAATGTGTTGAGCGTGCCAAGAACACCGGCAGACTTTGCGGACAATGAGTACTTGGTATTCCTGAGCTGTCATGGTCACACCGTCTTCCATTTCATCTGCACAGCAACATCTCTGAGCACAGACGTGTAGCAGTCTGAAGTCTCAACGGCACTATTGGCAGAAGTCTCTACAGAGGTCTCCCAGTATCTCTGGATCAAACCTATGTCATGCGGGTTGCCTTCTGCCAATGCATTATGGCTGTAAGGTAATATGTTGCTGTGTGGGACTTTGCTGTGTTGTTCTGAGGCAGAGAAGAGCGCTGTCTCAGGTGGCCCATGTGGTGGCATCATACCATTTTGTATTCTAGGCTGCTGAGCAGCGTCTTGTATGTGTCAGGCACATATATTCTGAAGCCATCATGCAATGCAGTGTACATGTCACAGGAGCCCAATGCTATTGTGCAGGAGCTAAGTGCTGATATTAGCTAAAACCACAAAACTGCAGCCAAAATGCATCCAAAATGCAGCCTAAATTGCGTCCAAAACTGCAGCCAAGATTGCAGGCAAGATTGCAGCATGCATAAGACCAATGGCGTGAGCAACAGCGTGTTGCAGCAGAGCCTGCAGTCTGGGAAAAAGAGCACAGTGGGGGGAAAGAGCACGACTGCAAACTGGTCTTACCAGGGCGCTGGATGGGAGTGTTTTCCAGTAACAATGATGCCAGAGCAGGCTTGAGGACAGGTAGAGCCTGTACTGATGCTGCTGGGTTGGTCTTGAGGCACTGCAGCGCTGCTTCAACCACCTGTGACGTGGCACAGTGTGTGTAATTGCTGAGCGCTACAATGCAGACATGCAAGGTGGATGGCGTTGTGAACATGAACATATTCTGCAACACATCAATACAGGGTTTGACATTGCAATGTGGTAAGGCACCTCTGAACTCCAAAGCGACACTGCTCAGTACCAGTAGGCGCAAGCTACCTGTACAGTCCCTGTGGGTGTCAGATCTGCCTGTGATATTGCTTTCTGAAGCAGCGGTCCCCAGGTTTGTGTCTGTTGACTGGGTGACATGTTTTGAAGCCACGCAACGAGCACAGCGTTTGCTATGCCAGAAGCTTGTGCCCCATCTGTACAGTGGCCTTGAACAGCTGCGTTCAAGGCAGTGAGGACCTGCAGTACAGTTTGCAGCAATGCAAACTGGCGCACAAATGCCATGGTATTGTGCTGTAGATAATTGTGTGCTTGGACTGACACTTACATTGGCAGTATGCGACTGGCCGCCCTCTGCTGAAGCTCCCTCATGAAACGCTGCAACCTTTTGACCTAATGACTCTCGCAATTCGTGCCATCTGTCATGTTGCGGACTAGCAGCACTTTCCATGTCTACTTGATCGAATTTTTCAAATAGAGCCATTTTGCAATGACGCGAGCAGTAATGTCTGCACGATTTTACTTAGAGGATCTGCGTGATCACCGAGGTGACCGAGAACTAACAAGGCAATGACACAGACGCCATGGCAGAACACTCGCCATTAACTTCGGCATAGTCTCTCTCAGTCGGATTGGCAACGTCCGGTTGGCCAGGTCTGGCGCAGATGAAAAAGAGAGTTTGCATCATTGATGAAGCATCATCATGCTTTGCGTGCTGGCACGGTCCAGCTGCCGCCCAGCGAAGATGACCTCGCACGCCGTAAGCCGAACGAAACGGGTCCCAAAAGTGCCTGAGCTGTTGTCA